>Ga0255047_10000167_pt1 | contig 47486 bp, 38 predicted proteins | sample JV7_2_1_MG_FD_183640 | JGI IMG/M metagenome (GOLD analysis project Ga0255047, IMG submission 183640) | Seawater microbial communities from Jervis Inlet, British Columbia, Canada - JV7_2_1 | ecosystem: Environmental > Aquatic > Marine > Inlet | place: Canada: British Columbia | collected 2016-10-06
GGCACAACGCTCGCTGTTGTCTCGCCATGCGATTCTGGTCATGAATGACTGGCCGCCGATGGTGTCGGTCAGCTTGAAGAACCCAAGGCGCTGCTCGAACGACTTGCGGCTACCCTCGCGGACGAAGCCGGGCCATGCGATCTCGCACTGTGCCCACCAGTCTGCTGGGGACTTCGGCGATGGGGTGCCAGTCATCAGGATCGTGTAGCCATCGTTACCGTGCTCCTCCCTGATAGCGTCTGAGAGAGCCTGTGCGGCCTTTGTACGCTGTGCTGCTGGTGTCTTCAGCCTCTGGGACTCATCGAAGATGACGCCCACAGGGGCGGGATCTCCAGCCTTCCACTTGCGGAGCAGGCTGACAACGCCTTCGTACGTGAGCATCCTGGTGACGGTCCCCTCTTCGAGACCCCACTTTTCGAATTCTTGACGGATGCCGTAGAGGCTGGACTTGGGTCCGACCCACCACCAGCCCTTACGACCCGACTTTTGCATGGTCGCGATAGCTGCGAGGGTTTTACCTGTACCCATCTCGGCAGCCCAGATGTGGTAATGGTACGTGAGTGCGGCGTTAGCCATATCTACCTGCTGCGGCATCAGGTCGTAGTAGCCAAAGCCAGGCGAACCAAACTGGGGGTAGGTGTGCTCCTGGACGGGCTGGTCGAACTCCTCAAAGGGGTTCAGGCCTTCCATCCACTGCATTTGGATACGGTTGCGCTGGCAGTCCGAGACAGACCAGGCCATACGCTTGGGCTCCTCGAAGCCATGCCACTTGGCACCCTTCATTGCCTTGATTTCGTCCTTCATTGAGAAGGGCGACTTGTCGAAATAGATACGGCCACCCTCGTACGAGAGGACGCATTGGGCCTTAGTCATATGCCCTTTACGACCTGTCGGAACTAGGAACGTCTTGTTTACTTTCACTCTAGTCATGCTATCAATCCCTTCACGTCGTTGGCCGTCGGTTGTTTCAGTTCCATGAATTCGTTCAGGTTGTGCTTGAAGAATTGGAGCGTAGCTTGAACCTGGAACAGTGGTGAGCAGCAGTAGCCGGTCAGTTCGGCACGCCACTGGTTCGCTGTTCCTTGCATGTACATTACGCTGACGCGTTGGTTGTTGGTCTTGATGTTGAGTGTTGCCAGTGATGTCCACCCGCTGATGTCGTAGACGTCCCACAAGTCGCCTGCTACCAGCATGCCGAATATAGCAAGGTGGCGCAGAGGCTTAATGTCACATGTTCCAGCCATCGCTGCCAGGGCCTGAAGGTCCTTGACTAGCGTGCCACCCTTCACCTTGGGGCAGGCTTGGAGTATCTGAGCGACGTTCTCACCGCTGATTTGCTCGTGCATCGTGTAAAGTTCAGGCAGGATGGCTGGCCCGTAGCCCACCAACTCGCAGCCTATTTTTGCATTCATAATGAACTCCAGTGGTTTCAGTTGTCTGTCTATTAGGTTATTGGTGTTGTCGGTCAGGGTCGGACAGCGAATGTGCCGTCTTCTTGCATTTTGTGCGTTCTGTGGTACTCCTTGTGGTCGGCCCTGGCCATAACTACTGTCAGCTCATGGGCTTCCTCCCAGGCCTGCTCCCAGGTAGGCTTATGCAATAACAGACGGGCGACCGTTTGGTGTCCTGTGGTCTTACGTCCAGTCACGTGGTGGAAGTCGTAGGTCTGGGTCAGGTCAGTGACTCCCATCGACATCAGCAGTAGGTTGCGATGTGCGTTGCGTTCTGACTTGGCCCTGTCGTGGATCGCGGCCTGCTTGGCCTTGACCTCGGGTAAGGCATGGTACGCGGCCTTGGCGTCCTTGTTTTTGTCGTACCATGCGGCGTGCAACGCAGCCTGCTTGGCCTTGCCCTCTGGCCTGGCACGTCGTGCTGCCTGGTACTTGGCCATGCAGGCCTTGCAGTCGCCAGTCTTCTTGCCCTTCTTGGGCTTGTACCGGTCGGTTGATCCACATTTGATACATGGTTTGTCGTTGGTGTTGGGCATAGTGATCTCCAGATATGAGAAAAACCCCCGCTGACTGGCAAACACCAGGGCGGGGATTGTTCTTGTGGCCCACCTCAAGTGAAGTGGCGCTGCGTCCGGTTGCTTTGAAGTAGTCCTGGTCGGGCTCGAACCGACGACCTCCACGATGTCACCGTGGCGCTGCTAACCAACTGAGCTACAGGACTCTGTGCTATCTCTCTCTCTCACACGGTTATTTTGTGGGGTAGATGTAATCATCAGGCTCGTACCCTGGGCGCCAACGTATGCCTGACAGCCAGAGTGCCTTGTTCCTGATGGCTCTGCGTGTATCATTCGTCTTCAGCAGCTTGACGGTGTTGGGGCCACCACTTGGGTACATCAGGTCGTTGTTGTGCCTGCTGTGCGTCGTACCGAATGCGTGTCCCAATTCATGAGTCATTACTGTCTGGAGATCGAAGGCGCCTTCGCCACCGCCACCGTAGGTGAAGCGTACGTTGGTGTTGAAGTGGATGACGGCCACGCGACGGTAGGTGTCGCCCACCCATCGGATCTCGCAGTACGCCAGCGTTTTTTGGTTGTTGTTGACGTTGTGGGCTACAATGACGATGTCTGCTTCGTTTGGGTCTGTCGTGAGGACGACTCGACTACCCAGAGCCTGGGCCCAGTCGTTGGCCGCTTCAAGTGCGATGTTGTCAACCTCAGGCACGCCCAGTTGGTCTACTGATGCGGAGACTTCCTCTGCGCGTATCAGGGCGAGCTTCAGGACGTCCTGCGTTGCCCAGTTGCGTAGGTCTCGCATCTTGATTACAGCTCGCTCGTGTGGAGTCGTGATGTCGCCGGGTTGCGCACTCACTGTTGTTGTAATTAAGACGAGGATGGTAGTCAAAAGGTTCCGCATGTTTAGGCTCTCCTTGGAAAATACCCGGTTGTCAATCACTCTCTCTATAGGGTAATGGGCAGCCGGGGTGTACTTTGGACAGGCTATTTGCCAAAGATGTCACGGATTTCGTTCTTAGCATCCCAGTACAGATCGAAGTACAGGTCAACTTGTTCTTCGCTACGCAGGTAGCACGACATCAGTTGCATATATGCGTCTTCCAGATGGCCCAGGTCCGTAGCAGTCGACCACGCGCTTTCGGCAAGTTCCCGGTAGTCACGTTCGTCGGTCGTCTCAGGGAGAACTTCGGAATAGCTGACGCGGCGGGAACCGTCGAACAGTTCGAATGCCAGGAAGGACAAAACCATCAGTGCTGCGATGCTCGCCAGGCTCATGCCAAGCAACAGGAAGATTCCAACCATGACTCAGTTCTCCAGTGTTAAAGGGGTTTAGTTGCAGCTCAGGGACGCGTTCGCAATGCTTTCATAAAAGAGCTGCAGGTGAGACTTGAACTCACGGCCTCCTCGATACCAACGAGGTGCTCTGCCAACTGAGCTACTGCAGCTTGAGTGCCCAAAAGAGGATTCGAACCTCCACGCCTATTACAGGCACATGCTTCTGAGGCATGCGTGTCTGCCAATTCCACCACTTGGGCAGTGGCCTACCCAGGCCCGGTTAGGGGCCCAGGTAGGGTGTCTTTAGCGACTACGTCGCTCACCGTCAGCGGCGGGGGCGGAGACAAAGCCACCCTCTGGCTTCAGGAAGTCTTCGACCTTGGCGACCAGACGGTCGGCTTCGGGCAAGGTGCTGAAAGGCGTAATGCAATCAGAAGCCTTGGGACCGAACCAGGAGAATCGTCCCTTCTCAATCAGCTCGCGGCCCAGGGTCATGGGTTTGGGCCCATGGTCAGCCGTGGGCAAGTAGCTGTTGATGACGGAAGACTCGTAGCGTGCAGTCTTGTTGCCGCAGAAGAACTCCAGAAAAGTATCAGTGGTACGCTCGTAGAGCAAGTAGCAGGGGCCGAAGGAACAGCCGCTGTCCTTGACGTCAGCGTCAGCCATGATGCGTTGGAACTCAGGGCTGTTCACGTCGTTTTCGACGATCACATTGCTGGTGTCCGACAGATCCACAGCCTTCGCCTTACGGGCGATAACCAGAACATCCATGCTTTGACCGAGATCAACCAGGTCTTCCTTGGAAGCGAAGAAGCCGAAGTTGCCCTTCTTGATTTGGTCGAGGTCGACGTTTTTGCCAGCGACGAACAGCTTGACACGGCGCGTGAAGTCAGACTTGCCAGCAGACTTGGACAGAGAGTCCAGTGCGGCGAGGTCCTGACCAGCAGTTGTCAGAGCGTGCAGGCCTTGGCCCAGGATGGAAAGATCGTTGCTCATAGTTCAGTTCTCCAGTAAGTGAAAAGGGTTTCAGTGACGTTCTATTAGGTAATTGGTGTTTGGTGTCCGACGCGGACATGCTTTCTTCAGTTCTTTTTCGATTCTCGGGTTTTTCTTATCTGATCCAGTTCCTCCAGTTCTCGATATCGTTGTTTCGCGAGTTTAGCACGTCGCTCCTCGCGGGACATGCGTTCATGCCACTGCGTCACCTTAAGTGCTCTGGTCTGTTCATCCAGGCCAAGCATCCATTCAAGGGCAGCCTGGGCTCCCTCGGCAGGCGTCGTCAGGTTGTCTCTGAGTATTATCATTGAGAGATTCTCTAGCGAGTCCAACTCGTTAAGCGAGTCGTCAATCGGTCGATACCTCGGGGTCAGTCTGGTGTAGTCGTCTCTGCGTTCCTCGTCACGCTTTGAGATGCGGTCCCGCAGGATTCTACCCGCCTCAAGCTGCGTCTCTCGTACGGTGTGCTCGAGTGCGTAGTTGTAGACGTCTCTGCGAATGAATCGGTTCTTGATGCGTACCAGTTCAACAGCATGGCCCAGCGCGATCTTCTTGTCGTCCAGGGCCTTCAGGTATTTTGGCTGCAGGTCCAGCAGTGCGAGTCGTTGTCGTACCCAGGCGGGGGACTTGCCCACCATCTTGGCGATCTCTACCGCACTGAGGGTTTGCCCCACGGACTCATACCGCTGCAGCAGTCGTTGGATCTGCCGCGCGAATTCGGCGTCGGACGTCGTGATGTAGTTGGCGTTGGCCGTTATCTGGAACTGCAGAACTTCGTTGTCACTCATTTCCCGAATGACGACGGCAACCTCTGTCAGGTGGAGTGCCTTACAGGCTCGGAACCTGTGCAGGCCATCCACAAGCTGATAGTTGCCTTCAGTTGTGGGGCTGGATCGTACGAGGATAGGTTTGAGAAGTCCGTGGTCACGGATCGAATGTACAAGTTCTTGAAACTCCAGGGTTTGCTCCCGCACAGGGCGTAGCAAATTCCAAGGTTCGTCGATTGCTTGTATCGGGATTGGTTTAACCTCGACCACGGAGAATTCTCTTTTCTGTCTGTGCACGATCCATTTGATGGGTGAGTCTGTGGGGTGCCTGGTGGATGATGCCCGTGGCTCCCAGACGTGCTTTGGCCATGTATACGAAGATTTGACGGCCAGTGATGCCACCTGGGATTGCCTTGGAGCCGAAGGCCAGTGCCTTGAGTTCCCGCACCCAGATGCCGTCCTCGTTGATCTCGTCAATGACGAAGGTCCCGAAGCTGCCGTAGCTTACTCGCTCGCCCTTGTGCTTGCCGGTCTTGATGACGGCATAGGGGCCTGCACCTCGGACTGACTTGACGGTCGATCCAACTTCAAGGGTCGCCCAGTCTGCCGAGACATCGGTGTTCCGCTTGACATAAAAGATATGACCGCATGAACACTCGGATGCACGTGAGTGCAGATCCTTCCGTGCGCATGCGGGACAGTGTTTTTTGAGCTGTGGCATCGTTCCAGTCCTTCAGTTGAGTTTCAGTTTCAGTTTCAGTGAGTGACCCCACGGGGTAACGATCCCCGCTCTCCAGGATGAGAACCTGGTATCCTGCCAATAGACGATGGGGCCATGTAAATCAGTCAGCGGAAGCGCAGGGCGACGACCCCTGAACCCCATTACTGGGGCGCTGCCTTTCCAAGACAGGTGCTAAGCCACTTCGCGTCACTTCCGTAGTGCTGCTCTCTATTAGGTAATGGGTGTTTGACGCAAGGGCGGACACTCTAGTTCCATTCTTTCTAAGAAAAACCCTGATCTGGGTGCCCCTATAGAAGAGGTCAGAATGTCGGAACTATTTTGTCGGTTAGACTGTCCAACTGAGACAACAACGCCAATTACCTAGTAGACAACAATACTCTAGCATTGAGGAACGACAATGCCAACAACGACTGAGACGATCAAGACCTACTTAGAGAATGCACCCATCAACTTTGCCAAAGACCTGACCAGTCTGTACAGTGCAGACATGGAAGTACAGGTGCTCGTGAAGCCATTGGGTGAGCCCGCCACCAATGATGAGGGTAACCCCATCCCGGGTGTCCGCGAGTACAGTTCCCCCAAGTACGGAACCTTCACGCACCACAGTATCCGTATCCCTAAGGATGCCGGTGGTGATCCCTACTACAATGACCCCACGCTCCGGTTCCCACTGGACGAGGTAGTCAACTCCATCGGTATGACCGGATGGGATTGGAAGAACAAAGTCTCCCGTTGGGTTGGCTTTGACTTCGACTCCATCGTAGGTCACGCTGCCGGTGTTGGTGTCGAGGACTCCGAACTGGAGCGCATCCGTGCAGCCTGTGAAGACGTGTCCTGGATTCAGGTTCGACGTTCAACCGGCGGTGGCGGTCTGCATCTCTACGTCTTCTTCAACGAGAGTGACTTGCCCAAGACTGAGAACCACCATCAACATGCTGCGGCTGCCCGTGCGGTCCTGGGCCTGATGGAGAAGGAGTTGGGTTTTGACCTGACGTCTTCCGTCGACGTCTGCGGTTCAGTCATGTGGGTGCACGCCACCCGCATCACCGAAGTCAGCCGGGGGCTTGAAGTACTCAGCCCTGCCGTGGATGCCTTCCCTGGTCTGCCTCTCAACTGGCTCGACAACGAAGCCGTCATCCGAGGCACCAGCGGTAAGGTGCAGGTTCGCGGCCTCAGTGGTTCGGACCAGGATGCCTTCACGCAACTTACCAACAGCCAGTCCAAGGTCAAGCCGGATGCGACGCATCTGCTGATCGAAGACCGTATCGCTGAACTTGGGTACACCATCGTCTGGCAGCCTGACTTCGGCTGCTGGCAGTCGCATACTGCTGCACTGCGGGACATCATGTTGAAGTACCCGGGCGACTATCGGGGTGTCTTCGAGACGTTGTCGGACGGTATCGACCAGAGCAAAGCCAACGTGTTCATGTATCCAATGCGGGATGGCGGACTTCGCCTGACCCGGTTCGGTCGCGGTACGAATGAGCATGCGTCCTGGAAACAGGATGGTAAGGACTGGACGACTACAACCTTCAACGTCAACCCAGACCTGCGGGCAGTCGCTGCCGTGACCAACGGTATCGAGGACCCAGATGGTAAGGGCTACGTCATGGATGTCGCTCAGGCTGCCAAGGCCTGTGAGATGCTTGGTACCAACCTCGACCTGGATGCCGACTGGCTCCAGGACTTCGGTACCAAGGACCGCTCCGTCAACCTGAAGGCCAACAAGCAGGGTTCCCTGGTCGTGGAGATCCAGAAGAAAAACGGCGACGTGGCACCGGCTGGCTTCATCGCCAAGCCCGGGAAGTTCGTCAAAAAGTTCAACGTGGACACCGAGAACGAGGAGCAGGGTACAAGTGTCGAACAGTTCGACGCCATGCTGCGCTCGCTCGTCAGTCCCGACCACTCCCATGTGGGCTGGGTCAACAAGGACCAGAACAGTCTTGAGTGGATCGGTCACGGGCGAACCAACGTACGCCACATCCTACAGGCCATGGATGTCGAAGACCCAGACGTCCTGATCGGTAAGCTGCTCATGCAGTCTTGGCGGTTGGTCAACGTGCCTTTTGCGCCCGAGTACCCGGCACCACGTCAGTGGAATCGAGACGCTGCACAGTTCGCTGTGACGCCAACCGATCCCCACAACCACCCCACGTGGGACCTGGTCCTGGAACACCTGGGCAAGGAACTGAACGAGCCCGTCAAGGCGGACAAGTGGTGCGACCAGAACGGGATCACCACGGGTGCCGAATACCTGAAGCTGTGGATTGCCTGCCTCTTCAGATTCCCTTACGATCCGGTCCCGTACATCTTCCTGTACGGCCCTCAGAACTCTGGAAAGTCAACCCTGCACGAAGCGTTGACGATCCTGGTCAAGGGTGGTCGAGGTATCACGATGGCTGACGAGGCACTGAAGTCTGCGGGTAACTTCAACGGCGAACTGGCAAACGCCATTCTCTGCGTTGTTGAAGAAACCGACCTGTCCAAGTACGGTCAGGCTTACAACCGAATCAAGGCCTGGGTGACCGGGCAGGAGATCCTGATCCACCGTAAGGGCCAGGAGCCATACAACCAGGCCAATACAACTCACTGGGTGCACTGTGCGAACCATCAACACGAGTGTCCTATCTTCCCAGGGGACACCCGGATTACGATGGTCTACGTTCAGAACCTGGGGCAGGGCGGTGGTGCTGAGGTTCCCAAGGACTTGCTCATGCGGCGTCTGAAGGACGAGGCAGCCAGCTTCCTGGGTACGATCAAAGGCATGTCGATCCCGGCACCGCCAGGACGTCTGAGGCTGCCTGTTATCGTCACTGAGTCTAAGAAGGAAGCCATGCAGTCGGCGCAGTCCGCTCTGGTCGAGTTCATCGACAGGGCCTGTTTCAAGACCGCTGGTGAGTTGACACTGTTCACAGACTTCTACGATGCCATGACTAAGTGGATGGGACCGGAACAGGTCGCCGTCTGGACGAAGTCACGAGTCAGAACTGAGATGAAGGAGCAGGGCTTGTTGCCCTACGGTCGCGGAACTGGTAACAAGGTCTTCGTCGGTAACGTATCGCTGAGGGCACCCAAGGCCAACAGGGACCCACAACCGTTGTGGGTGCAAGACGGTCCTAAACTCAAGCAAATGGAAGGTTGAATCTGATGAAGAAACCATTATTCATAGGCCTCGGCCATCGTAAGCGCACCGGAAAAGATACCTTCGCCAGCATGTTGTCTGGTGAGTTGATGTACAACAAGGGTCTGCGGGTTGCGATCAGATCGTTTGCCCGCCCCCTGAAGGTCCAGGCGGCACAGATATACGGCTGGGCTGGTCTTGAGGTCCCTGAGGTGTACGAACAGAAGGCGACAGAGTACCTGCGTGAGGTCACGCTGCCGGCCATCGGTAAGACGCCACGGGAAATCTGGATCGAGTTCGGTATGAAGATGCGGGAAATCTACCCAGACACCTGGCTGGACATCCTGCTGAAGGACGAGAACAACATTGACTATGACGTCATCATCATCCCAGACACCCGGTTCCCGAACGAATGCACGGGCATTCTGGACCACAACGGTCTGCTGTACCGCATCCTGAACGACCGTGTAGAGGTCAGCGACGACAGGGCGGACAATGCTCTGGTTGGTCACGAGGCTGTCTGGACCGGGGACATCAACAACAATAGCACGCTGCGGGGCTTGGCCGATCAGGCCAGGAACCTGGCAGACGAGATTCACGGGGTGCTCTAATGGCTGAGATCCGATCACTTGTTACACTGGACGGTAACCCGCTGGCTGCCCTGGACATTGAGACCACCGGGGCAGAGGGTGGCTACCATGAGATCATCCAAATCGCTGTCGTCCCCTTGGACATCAACCTAGACCCTGCTGAGAACCAACTGCCGTTCTACGTCAACGTCCGTCCCAACTTCCCGGAACGGGCAGAGCCTAATGCGATGCGCGTCCACGGTATCAGCCTTGACGAGCTGATGACCTGCGGCGCCTCACAGGGGCAGGCTGTGGACTGGCTGTACGACTACTTTACCAACCTGCCGCTGGCCTGGGGCAAGAAGCTGACGCCCCTGGCTGCCAACTGGTCGTTTGAACGGTCTTTCCTGGTCCCCTGGCTGGGCAACGACCTGTTCAACGAGATATTCCACCACCACCCCCGGGACACCATGGCCATGGGGATCAGCCTAAATGACCAAGCCGCCATGATGGGCAGGACCCAGCCGTTTACCTATCTCTCCCTGTCCTACATGTGCTCCAAGTTTGGCATAACTATCCAGGGTGCCCACGACGCCCTATCTGACAGCCTTGCCACGGCGAAGCTCTACAAGGCAATGATGTCCTCGTTCAGCGGGTAGCCCCTTAACAAGGCCCCTCGAAATTCGGAAACCCCTTTTTGTCGGATTCGTTCCCCGACATCTAGGGGTTTTTTCACGTCTGTACGGGACGGCTGAGACGTTCTATTTGCCCCTGTACCGTATAGGGGTGGAATCGTACTTGTAGGCAATCGAAGTCCCGCCTACCCACCAATGCGCAAGCCTGCTGGAGGCTCCGTATGTTGGGGGTACGTAAAAATACCCCCGAAACCACCCAGGAGGGCAGAGACGGGGGGAACGGGACTTCAGGCCGGGAGGGAACGGCGGGTTGGAGTCCCTGGGGAATCGTTCTATTGGCAGGCGGTACGGACGGGACAGGACGCACAGTTGTCCTTCCCGACCATCATGGCGTAGACTTCCGCTTCGGAGTTCATGCACATGTACTGACCCTTGTACTCCCCACCCGCATTGAGCAGGGGCATTGTGGACCGTTTAGTACAGCACAGGTCGACTATTGGCAGCAGCACGTTGGGGTCGTCAGACGCCTCGTGCATGACCCAGGTCTCCGCCTCGAGCGGGGCGGCGTGGGTAACCGTATGATCTGGGCCAACTACGGGGACCTTGTGCTTTGTGGCCAGGTCTTTGGGCGTTGGGACAGTGAACTTCTTACGTGTACAACAGGACATGAGTGGGTGGGCTCCCTTCATTCTTGGTTAGTATGTAATGGCGGCGTGCACACCAGCATTGCCGGTCATGGCATTGTATGCGGGCGAGCTGGTACCGATGTTCATCCCAGTGGGTCCGTTGGTGCCATCGTTCTGAGCGCACATGCAGTCCTTACAGGATGGGATGGTAGCCCCACCTGGCAGGGAGAACAGGTTGTCATAGGGACCTTGACCCAGGTAGGCGTCGTAGTCTGCCTGCTGGGACGCAGTCATGGCATCCAGGCCGAACGCCTGGCCGTTACCTTCGATGTCGGTACGGTCGTAAGGGCTCGTACCTTCTAGTGGGGCACTGTCCAGGGCAGTATTGTATCCGCCGGGGACATTGGTGCCTGTGGCTTCGTCTCCACCGTACGTCGTGGTGGTGGAGGGGTCACCCCAGGGCATGGTGCCGGGCGTATCTGTAACCGTCTGCGGTGAGTTGGAGTTGACGACATTGTTGCTCTGGGATGAGCGGCTGGGCATCATACCAGTAACACCAAGGCTGCCACTCGAACCACCGTAGGTGCAACCGGAGCCACCCTTGTAGTTACCGTCGTAGGTGTGCTGCTCTTTCACAACACCGTTCTCAGGATCGATGATGTAGTCGTTACCACCCTCCTGCTCGTGGGCGTAGTTGACGGTCGCGATACGGGAACCAGTACCCACGCCACCACAACGACCCCATGACTTGAAGTAGGCCTGCCGTGCATACTTACGCGCGGCGAGTGCGTTGTTGAAGTACATAGTGGAACCTTCAGTAATGGTGTTCGACGTGTAGATGTAGGTACAACCGTCTTCTGGTTTCATGTTTGCGCAGATGGGGCAAGCGTAACCAGAGGTGGAGGCAGCGGTGCCAGTACAGGATTCTGATTGGATGCAGTTGGCACCAAGGCTGTCACAACACTCGGAGTCAAAGCATTGGCGGACGCCGCAGATGTACTTGATGTTCTCAGGGAAACCACCGGTACAGTTGGGGTTGGGGTTGGGCGCGTGGCTGGAGTCCTTGGAGGCACCAGTTGTAGCGTGCGCGGCAGATGCCGTGCCCTCCCACATCTTGACCTGGACGGAGTAGAAACCACCCCAGCGGTCAAGCAGCGTGTCTTCGTAGGCTGACTTGGCAGCGTCGTAGTCTTCCTCGCTCTGCTCTGTAACGTAGCCTGCGTTGGCAGCGTCCTGAGACGTACAGTCGGAGATCAGCTCGGCCTCAGATGGTGCTGGGACCTCGTAGTCGCCGATGTCCATGTCAGCAGCTTCGCCCGCGCCGAACTCTGTCTCGTTTCCTTCGGAATCGAATCCAGTTTCGTAGTTGGGGGAGCCGACACTACCGTCACGACCACCAGACTGCTGGTAGCCAGTCTCGGTGTTGTCGTTGGTCTGCTGGGCAGTCGTGCCGTCTTGGACAAACTCGGTGGCATCAATGTCACCAATTTGCTCCAGGTCGGCCTGGGGTTGCTGCTGCTTGAGGGGGATATCATCAGCCGTGGTGTTGTCATCCACGTTGTTTTCCCAGTCGCTGGCTTGCTCGTCATCTGTGCCGTCGTAGCCGCAGAGGAAGTAGGAGCTGGCGTGAAGGGACCCTTCGCCGCACTCACCGGAGGACCAGTCACTGAAACCAATTGTGATGGAGGGTAGGTTGTTTACGATACCGCCGCCAGCAGGTTGGGATTGTTCCTGTGCGGTCCACTGGACAGCAAGGGGGTGACCTTCGGGGGCTGTGATCGCTGCGTTGAGTGTCTGGGCACCGACGTGTGGGATGTCGTCAGTCTCGAAGATCGAGCTTCCGGCAGCCATGGAGCCGGGCCATGCTGTTGGGGATACAACCATGCTACCCGCCTTGACTGGGACCCAGGCAGAAAGGGAGATGGTGTTACTGCCAGTCTCCAGAACGGCTGTCTTGACCATGGCCTTGACCGTACCGTCTGCGACGTCTGGCAGCGTGATGTTGATGTAGTCCAGGGACTCCAGCTCGAGCAGGTTGATTGGCACAACCATGTCGACCTTCTTCCAACTGTTGGCCATTCGGTAGGCCCAGAAGGTAGCGGACTTCAGGACAAGGTCCCTGTGCTTGAATGCGTAGAATTCGAACTCTTCCTCTTTGACACCGTAGAGGTCGGTGTTGAGTTGGAGCGTAACTTTGAAGGGCTTGGGATCGGCGCCGTTGGGACGCCAGTTGGCGACGAACTTGGTGACCAGGGACTCGGTGTCAGTGTAACCGACTCGCAGGGTGTCAATCAAGACGTGGTCCTCGGAGACCGTGTCGACTACGGAGCCGGGCTCCGCAGACAGGTAGGTCAGGCTCAGGACGTTATCGCGCAGGGTGATGGCACATCGGTTCTGGAAGGCCAGTTCGCGCAGGACATCTAACAGGTTTTTCCTGGTGGGCATGACGAAGTGCATTGGGTAGGCGTTGAAGAAGGACTGCAGGGCGGCGAAGGTGCCGTCCATGGTGTACTCAGGGCCATAGGTGTCGACCAACCACGTCATGATGTCGACCATGTTGGGACCGACAGTCGAGGTGTAGCTGACGTACAGTTCGTCTTCCCAACCGTTGCCGTACAGGCTCAGGCGGGAGGGGGTGACGATCTCGGTGACCGTGTATCCGTTGTAGTCGGAGTTCCGCACGGTGTAATACTCGGCGGGGACGGTGGCCAACTGTCTGAAGTTGGTGTCGGGGAAGGTCCTATATGCCTTGACCGTGTGGACTGTGGAGGGGATCAGGTTGACGATGTGGACGCCTTCCTGGTCACCGTAGATGTTGACTTGGACGCCGGGCTGCATCCAGGAGAAGCCAGCTTCCTTGAAGTTGGCCATGTAGTCGAAGGACTCCTTGATGGACGCGCCGTTGGTACGGTCGTACTCGCCACCGGGGGACAGCGTCTCTGTGGTGCAGTTGGTACCATCGGATGTGATCGTACACGTGATCTCGGAGTCGTTGGTATCAATGCCCGCTTCCTCAGCGTATATCTGGGGCAGGGTCCGGGTCAGGAACTCAGACTCGGAGCAGTCCTGGCGGAAGACCCTGATCTCGGGTGCATTGATGGGGTTGACCTGCAGACGTGCAGGGTGGACCCAGGTGTTGGCAATGAAGGTGTCGCTGGGGGTCTCGTCGGTACCATTGAAGTAACCAACGATCTTAGCGCCTTCGATGTACAGACCGAAGTAGATGTCCTGAGGGAACAGCTTGCCGTTCTCGATCTCCAGAGATGAGTATTGGTAGGCGACTTGTGCGTTGTAGTTGTTGGTATACTGGCAGGTGAGGGCGCGCTTCTTGCACTCACACTCAACGGAGCGGCCCCAGGATGGGATCTTCTGCTGACGTGAGCCCGTGGGGAACCCGTTGCTGAATGTTGGGACGGACTGGGTGCGCCAGCCTTTGAAGACGTAGGGGCAGCAGATGTTGGCCAACTGCTCCAGCTTGGCTTTCAGAACGTGGTCGGCGATACCGAAACCGGTCTTTAAGCGACCGACGCGGGGGCTTGGAATGTGCAGGGCGGGTTCGTCAACGACAGTACCGAAGCCCATGGGCCATGCGTCGCCGACGTTGGCATTTTCCTGGCGGAAGAATCCTTCCTCAATGGAGAAGCCTACTTCGTTGTCCTCGACCTTGGACAGGATGTCACAGGTCAGGGTGCGGTCACCCTCGTTCCACTGGATGGGGGACGAGACCTCACCAGTGAACAGCAGGACTTTGTCCAGGGCCAGGTCAGTACCTTCGAAGTATTGGTAGACCTTGGCAGGTGCCTTGTGGACGTTGGTCGTATCCATGATGCCTTTGATCTCACCGGACGTGTCGTCCAGCTTGACCATGATCTGCTGGGAGTCGCCACTTGTACCGGCTTCGACACCGCCTTGGATAACGATGGTGTTGTCCAGCCCGGAGACTTCCAGGATGGCACCTGGGATGCCAGTCAGGGGCTTGTCGGAGTATTGCCTTGGCGTTCCGCCACGTGCCCACGTAATCTCAACGATTGTGACTGGCTTCAGGGCGTACTGCTCTGCCAGCTTGGCAATGGTCGCGGCTGTTAGGATTCTAGCCATGGATAAGAATTTCCCTCATGAGTTCCAAGACGTTCTCGACGTCCTGGTTAGTTGATTGTGGTTCGGAGATGGGCTCGAGGCACCGATCGCCGATGATGTGGTAGGCACAGGACAGTAGGTCCATTAGCTCGGTGCGGGTCCCTTTAAGGTTGGAGAGTCCCTTCAAACTCGACCTGTATTTGCTGGGCGCTGTACCCTGCCCTTGCAGAATGTCTAGCGACTGACTCGAACTCAAATGGATTGGACGTGAAGTAGCCGACATAAGTATTACCAATGTGATCGGTGATCTTGACCTGGGAAGAGTTGTACGCGTTGTACAGCTCGCGAAGTTCCTGTGCTTTCTTACGTGCGAGGTCGAAGGACCAGAGCATCTTCATGCGGCCTCTGGGCTTGACGTAGGTGTATTTCTGGCCAGACATCGTGCGCTTCATGTCGAAGCTAGCCAGGATGCCCTCGGTGTCCCCGAACTTTGGGTTGGGGAGTTGGGTGGTTGTGGTGAGGGCTGGGTAGGGTGCGCGTATGGTGAACATTACAGGGACTCCGTTAGTTCTATTTCGATTTGGAGGTCAAAGTTGTCACGCCCGTTGCGGACAATCGGAGTCTCTGGATTCAGGATGATGCCCTTCCAGATGTTGGATTCCCAGTCGGTGAAGGATACCTCGGCGCCGAGGGACGCTTCCATGAAGTCGTGGATGTTGGTTACCTCGTCCTCCTTGATACCTACGAAGGTCAGGACCATCTGGTGGATGTCTGGCCATGTGGGGTCTCTGAAGACTTTCAGCGTTCCGCCCCGAGTCTCGCGGACAACCCGCTTGAAGGACTTACGCTCGACGTCACCCATCTGGGGCGTGCGGAGCGTGACGGTGTTGGTGGGACCAGTTACGGGGAACTGGAAGGTCACAGAGTTCGCCCGTGTCAGGGTTGGTTCACTAGCGGGGACCAGGGACCCGGTACCAACGGCTGGCTGGTAGTCACAGGCGTTGAACGTGACGGGGTCAAACGTGAAGGCGTGCGAGACGCCGATTGCGCCCGAGGCAGTCAGGTTGGTGCGGGTGACGTTGCAGACGACGGTATGGCCCAGGGTTATGACACTGTAACCACGACGTGCGTTGTCAACCGAGGCGGTATGAGTCATGGCCAGAGTGTTCTGGGCGCTGTTCTCGGTAGCACGACCGGCGAAGCCGTTGGTTATTGTTGCGGTATTGCTGGCAGTCAGGAAGAGGTTCCTGGCTGAGGCGTTTGACGTGAAGGTCAGGGCGGATTGGCCAGATCTGATCTCGGTCTTACCGTGCCGCGTGGGGTTGGGCTGAGACAGGGTCAGGATGCTGGAGGCGCTGAAGTGGTTTCCGAAGAAGCTAGAGTTATCCTGAATCAGGTTCAGTCCGTCGATGTCACCAGCGGCGTGGTCTGCCGTGTTGGTGTTGATCGTACTGAAGGGCGTGAAGGCCGCTTCATTGTGATCGACAGTGATTACGTCGGAGGCTGTAAGGCTCAGCGTGACGTTCACGATGGCGGTCTGGCTCAGGGTAAGGGTGGCTTCGTCTGTATCAGCTCTGACGTAGAATGCGTCCGCGTCGGCTGTCTGTGACAGGCTCAGGGTGGATGCTGATGTCAATACCGTGGGGATGACTGGTCGGGAGGCGGACTGGGTCAGGCTTGTGGTGTCTGTAGCCGTGACGGTCAGAGTGCTGCCAGTGATGGCGGCAGTCGCGCCCAGGGATAAGTACCAACGACGGTCGTTCGCTACGGGAGCGTCAATCCAGTTGACGTCGATTTCGTTCGCGCGGATGGCGCTGGCGCTGGCCTCGGACAGTCGTCGGTCAGTCTGATTGGCAGGATAGGTGCCGGACGTCCAGTTGTAGTTGTACTCGAGACCAAAGGTATCTTCGGACAACCAGACACGGGTGTTTACCGCGTAGGGGTCATCGATGGCATTACCCTGGGTGGACTGGTTGCCGTCAGAGGTTAGCGTGGCTCGACTGTAGGCTAGGTGGAAGTCAGTAGTGTTGTCCTCGGTGGTGCCACCAACGGAGTAACCCAGGGTCAGTGTGGGTGTGGTGCCGTCCAGTACAAATGTCTCGGTAGTGATACCCGTTGAGGCTACGTCTGTCGTCTCTATCAGGGAGGCTTCGAAGTCGCCCGTGAGGAACAGCAGTGTGAAACCGCCGCCGTCGTAGTTACTGTTCGCGGTACCGTACCACTGGATGTTAATGTCCGACGCTGTCACAGAGGCGACACCGCCGTTGATGCGTGTGGTACTGGTGGTGGCTGAGCCACCGGCGGTTTGGGAGATCAACGTGTCCGTGACCCTACGTGTATCATCACCACCGATGATCCAGGAGAACTCCTTGATGGTACCCAGGTAGTCTTCACACCAGACGCCGTGGCACAGGGCTGAGCTGCCACGTGCGGCTGTGCTGTTGGGTGTTGTCCAGTAGGTATTCGAGGTGGCATTACCCGCGCTGTTGAAGCACAAGACGGCCTTAGGTGCGGCACCTAGACTATGGCTGTACGCTATGGGGCTACTGATGTCGTCTGTTGAGAGTGGTGCGAAGAACGTCTTGGCGGTACACGTGGTGCCACCAATAACGGTGTAATGAACTTTCAGGTTACGGGGGAGTTGGGTTGCGGGAACACCGTCCCAGTCCAGGGTGAAGGAGCCGTCAACGTTGAAGGAAACCAGCTCAGCACTGAACGAGGCCGCGCCCTGCCATGCAGTAGCGCTGGAACTGCTGCTATTCACGTACCCGGTTGCGGGGAACAACAGAACTTTCTCATCGGAGCGGAGAGATAGACCGGTCTGCCAACGTGACTTCTTGGCTGCTGTGACGCCCTGGGCCGCAGGACCCGTGGCAACACCACGCATGACCAAATTACAGGGTGTTGTGGTGACGCCCACGCCGTCTTCGTCTGCGTAGAAGTAGGACATGGACAGGATGATGGCGGTGGGCGCGACGCCCAGACCGGTCTGAATCCGTTGTTGTCCGGCCTCGACGGGCGTGGCGAATGTACCCTGTGCGGACTTGAAGCCACCGATACCGGGCGCGACGCCCTGCTGCAGTGTGAGTGGTTGCGTGACCGCACGGTTGATAACTGTAGCCGTTTCGGCGATAGCGAGTACGACCATGACGTCACCCTGTGGGGGTGCGTCCACGATGTTGATGGTGGTGGTGTCTGCGGCTGTGGATACGAAGGCAATCTCGCAATCTAGTGCGTTGGTGCTGTCACCCACGAAGGAGTAGGAGAGTGCCGTGTTGTCGAAAACCCGACGACCAGTCCATGTGGTCTGGGACGAGCCTGCGTTGGTGAAGTTACCAAAGGCCAGTTGGTTGGTACCATCGGAGACGCCGCACGCATCACGCGTATCATTAGACTGGTCGGTCCCGGTCAAGCGACTATAGCCAGGACCGCCTGTCTCGGGGAAGGCGTTGCCTGCGGAGTAGGTCATGATCGCATCAGGGGTGGCACCGTCCAGGGGGGTTGACAGGGCTTGAGTACCTGTACTGGTATTGATCGTGTGCTCGGTGAGGCTCGCGGAGATGTGGCCACCCAGACAGAGGGCAAACATGAAGGCTGAGTATGGGGCCGTGCCTTGGATGTAGATGTTGGTATCATCAACGTGATGTAGCTCAATAGTCATCTCATCGTCGTTGTTGATTTCGGGTGCTGCAGGGCGGTAGGTCCGGCCCAGGTACTCGGACAAGAACGTCTTGGTTCCGTGCTCCTTGGTCCAGACGGATCGTGCGACGTTGGGTCGCGAGTTGGTCAGGGTGTTGATGTTGGTGGTGACCTGAAACGCAGACATGTTGGTCAGGACGGCTTTGGGGGTTGTCCCCAGACCATGTGCAATGGCCTCGACGCCGTTACCAAAGGGCGTTGCGGAACTGACATCCTGTCTATCCGTGTTGTGGACCAGGAGGGAGGCATCACAGCCAGTGAAGGCCTGGTAGCCGATCGAGAAGCCAGAGGCGGCAACGACGGACCAGTTGATGGTGACCTGGTTGTTGGCGAAGCTGACGAATGAGGCTTGATTGATGACGGTGGTGCGGTCGACGTACTCTGTACCAGTGAAGTAGATACAGGCGTCGTTGCGGGTGGATGTCTTGTAGAACTCACTGCCATCATGTCTGTAGATGTCCCAACGGACGCCTTCAGCAGTGGCGGTGGCGGCACCTTCCCCGGAGTTGTAGATCGGACCCGTGTCGGAAGTGTACCCAGACAGGGTGGAGTCTGCGACCCAGAAGAAACGTATAGCTACGGGGGTTCCACCCAGGCCGGTCAGGGATATGACCTGATTGCCTGTGACTGTTGGTGATTGAAATGTACCGACGAGGGAATTGAAAGCCATGGTAGAACCTTAGTGTAGGGAGCGCAGAAAAGGGCGAGGCAAGGAATTCCCTGCCCCGCCCGAAAGCGGTATGCTCAAGTGAGCATGAGTTCAGAATTAGGCACTGACGGTGTAGGTAACCTTCAGTTGGTCACCAGAGACGACAGCGGTGTCACCCTGGTCGAACAGTGCGGTGGCCCACAGTTTGTGAGCAGCACCGGCAGTGTGGTCGCCCTTGGTGGCGGCGGAAGTACCGGCACAGATGAACAGACCCTTGCAGGTGTTGGTGGCGTTCATGTTGAAGACAACCTGGGCAGAGTTGGTGATGGACTGGGAAGCGGCAGCGTCAGCGGTCCACACGGGGCGAGTAGCCTCGGTGTAGGCCTGCAGTGCGTCCCAACCGTTACCGGCTTGGTCGATGTTGTCGTAGGTGTCGCCAGCAGCCAGAGCGGTGAAGTTGGCCAGGTCGATCAGACCCATGTACCAAGTGGTGAGCTGAGCGACAGCACCACCCTCGAACATGATGTCCAACAGGGCGTCTTTGCCTTCGTTGGTGATACCGTTGTTCATGGTGTGGATGGCGATGGTCTCGCCGTTGCGGACGTGCTCGACAACGAAGCGACCTTTGGGGGAAATGTTAGAGATCATTGTAGGGGTTAGCCTCCATAATTGGTTGTGAGATGCTTAGTCTCGGGATTGTTGATCATTTTGACGGTCCTGGGCGGGGGATGGTTCCCCCTTTTTACCAGAATCCGCTCGTACGATCTGCACAGAAGCGCGCTGATCGACTTTGATGGGTTCAAAACCCATGGTTACCTCCGTTTCAGTGGGGTTTAGAACGACGAAGTACCGCGTCGGAACTCTCGCTTCAACTGCCCAACCACCTGCCGTGCTGTGGCTTCTGGGTTGGATGAGCTGCTGATGTTGATGTCACCGACGTTGACGTTGTTGTTCGTAGTAGTCTGGGCACGGCTGGAAGGAGCTATGCCCGCGTTCATTGCTTGTAGTTGAGATGCGAACTGGGCCGCATTCTTGGAGTTGGTTACGTGCTCACCACGTTGGAGCATGGCTGGGATACTGTCCTGTCCTTGGACGGCACCACCGGATGCCCGGTAGAGGAATCCACCAGCGGCACGTTTGGTGGGAGCACCACCACCACCGTTGGCGTTGGCACGGTTCAGGCGCTCGACGGCTTCGGCAGCGGTGATGGCCTGACGGGCCAGGTTGCCTGCGGCTGTCGCCTCGTTGTTTAAGCCCGTGGCTGCGGCTGGGGCAGCACCAGCCAGTGTGGCTGTGGCTGTGGCGATGGCCTGGGCGGGTTCAGCGCCCTGTTGGGCGGACTGGACGAAGTTGGCCAGGGCGCCGGCATTGCCAAGCGTCTCGTCAAATTTGCTCAGGTTCTCTTGGTTCGAGACCAGGAAGTCGACTCTTGCTTGGACTTCCTTCTTCAGTGTCTCGATCTGCTCGAGGCCTTTGGCCGTTGCTGGGTCATCGCGGTCGAGTAGTTCGCCGAAGTTACCAGAGGCCTTGGCCTGGGTCTCAAGCCGGGACAGTGCCAGTGTGAGTTCACCCAGCTTTGCAATCTGCTCGTCCGTGGGGAGGTCGATCAGGCTGGTGGCGTCGAAACCCCCATCATCGGGGTTCAGGTCGGCCAGGGCGTCATAGAAGGGCTTGAAGGCTGCGACACCACCGCCGAGGAACTCAGGGAGTGTTGCGGTCGCGTTGTCCAGGTCGAACTGCGTTGCCAGGATCTGTTTCCTGAGCGCCTCCATGGCGGACAGTGCGGTTCCACTGTTGTGACCAACGGCGGAGAGTGCCTTGTTATTCTTATTGACGGCGCCCTCCATGTCCGCGACGTCCTGGAGGCTGAGGCCCAGTACGCTGCGGACGTCGGCCTGTCTGGCTGTCGTCGCTTGGAGGTCGGTGATCTTCGTCAGGTTGGCTGGGTCCAGTTGCGTGACGTTGATGCCCTTCCCGAAAGCCTCACCCGCTTTGTACATGCCCTTCTCGAGGGCAGGTATCTCGTCTGTGATCATGGTACGGAGACCGTTCAGGGCGGATGCGTGCCACTGCAGCTTGCTCGCGTCCTGGAGCGTTTCCAGGTACTGGCGTGCGGTAGCCTTCATGGCCTCGGTCTGATCCAACAGCTTGGTGACGCCCGCGTCGGCCTTAATGCCGTCAGCGGCTGCTGCGTCTCCCAGCAGTTCTCGGACCTTCTGGCGTCCTTCCAGGGATGCGATCAGTTGCTTCTCGGCGTCGTCCCGGAAACCCTTCCGGCCTTCTTCACCGAATGCCTTGGCGGCTTCGCGCGATCGTTGGATAGAAAGCTCAATCAGCTCCCAGGCTTGTTGCAGGTTGACTGTGCCGCCCTTGGCGATCAGGTCGTTGACCTGGGGGATAAGTTGTGCCGCCTCGTTGGCGTCTGCGAGCGCGTTCTGACCCGTAGACTTGCCACGGCGTGACTGGGCGCGTTGCAGATCGGCGATCTCTTGGGCACCGGATTTGAGGTCGGCTTCCGTGGAGTCGACGATCTTCTGCAGGTCCGAAGCATGGCCCTTCATGCGGCGTAGTTCGGCTTCGTTCTTGCCGAGGGCCCGGAACAGGTCGCGACCAACGGAGTCGGCGAGGTTCGATGCGATATCGTCCAGGTCCTGGGTAGCGCCGGTCAGCTTGTTCATCTCGACGACAGACTTGCGGAGTTCGTCGAACTGCCGCTCGAACGCCAGCTTCTCGGCTGCGTTGACGGCCTCGCCGATGCTGTCGACCATACGTTTGTTGGCCTTCTCCAGCTCGTCGGCGCGGTCTGCTGCGCGCTGACTGGCCTTCGCGTTCTCAGTGTACACGGCGGTGAGGATACCGACAGCGGTGGCGGTGGCGGTCACTGCGATCAGGATGGGACTCAGGGCACCGAGGAACGTGGTGACAGAGGCAGTGGCAGTAATGAAGGAACCAGTGATGATTGCGTTGGTGGTGGCGATCAGTGTGCCGACACCTACGAACGTACCCACAGCCGTAGACACGGTGCCCAGACCGTCATCAACGAAGGAGACGACGGCTTCTACGAGTTGGAAGAAACCGGTCTTCAGGGGTATCATGGTTTCGGCCATGGCGTCAAAGGCTGCCTGCATACCGGAACGTGCACGCTCAAGCTCTTTAGCCTGGGTGTCGTTCAGGGTCTTGAAGGCGTCGTCCAGGGTGTTGACCTCACCGGAGATGGCTTCCAGAGCCTTGGCGAGTCCGCCCTTCTCTTGGGTCAGAGCGGTCTGACCAACGGTGGCACGGATGTTCTTAAACAGCTTGGCGATCTCTGGCAGGTTGCCCTTCTTCAGCTCATCGATCTGCTCGATCAGGGGGATGAATCCACCGGACTTGTTCAAGGCGTCGGTGATGTCCTCGAAGCCCAACTCGGAGAATGCCTTGCGGATTTCGGGGCCTTCCTTGATCAACTGCTGCAGGACGGATCGTAACTGGGTGACTGCGACGGTTGGGGCGTTACCACCCTTGGTCAGGGTTGCCAGTGCGGCACCGACCTCAGAGAAGTCAATACCCAACTGGGCAGCCAGTGGTGAAACACGACCCATGGATGTGGACAGTTCGCCCAGAGTGATACGGCCTTGCTCGACGGTCTTGAACAGGGTGTTGGCGAACTGCTCAGATTCGTTGGCAGACTTGCCGTTGGAGTTCAGGGCGGTTGCCAGTGCGTCGACCGAGTTGGTGACGGAGGTGTTGGTTGCGACTGCCAGCTTCTGTGCGGTCTGGAAGAACTTGCTGTTCTTGGTTGAGTCCTTGACCTGATTAGAGAACTGTTGGTACTTGGCGTTCGCAAGGTCCAGAACGTCCAGACCGAAGGTCTTGGCGTCGGCGCGTAGCTCTTTCTGCAACTCAGGGGTTGTGAACTGGCCACCAGAAATGGTGGAGGCCTCGGCGACCTTCTTCTCGAACTCGACGACGCGGTCACCGGCTTCACTGATCTGCTGACCAAGTGCTGCCCAGGCGCGGAGGAGAATCTGGACCTGACCGACGCGGGCCAGGGTCTGCATGGAAGCGGTGACTCCGCCGACTGCGACCTTGGCGTTGTTGGCACCGTTGGTGATCGTGTTGAACATGGCAGCACCTTGTGCGGCGCGTGCACCCTGAACCAGGTGGCTCAGGTTGGTACCGATACCGGTGGTGGCGAGTTTCAACTTGTCTGCGTTGCGGGCTGCGTTAGCCAAGGAGCGACCGAGACCGGAGGCAGAGAATTGTTTGGTGGACGTAGCCATCTTGACCAAGGACTGGTCGACGAGGAAGAGTGAATTGTTCAATGTATTCAACTGGGCGATGGCACCAGTTGCATCGAATCCGAGTTGTTGTACGATGGGAGAAGTCATTACTTGATCTTTCGTCGGCTTTGGAATTTGAATGGGTTGGGCAAGAAGCGTGCCCTGTGAGTTGTCAGATAGGTGTTGAATGCGTCGGCACCGGCGTCCTGGAACTTGTAGGGACCGGGTGTCTTCAGGTTGTGGCCAAACGCATTGGCGTTGTTGTATTCGTTGAATACAAGGTGGTCAAGTGAAGTGCTGTACTTCATCATGACGATGCCGTCATTACCGTTGTCGTCCAACTCACCTGAACTATTGGCCAATCCGAGACTGATGCGTGGGGTCTTGGCTGTCGGTGATACCTGGATGTCAATTGGGAAGTTAAGCTCCTGCGCGAGGTGCAGGAAGGTGGCGCGTGAAGCACCGGACCAGACTGGTATCTTAGAGATCGCTGTGGCATTTAACCAGCGGATACCAGCTTGGTTGATGTGCAGGTTGAGAGACTCCGCCAGCGCTGCTCGCCATGCCTGTAGTTGTAGGCTGACGGTGGTGAAGTTCTTGGTGAATTTGAAGAATGCCATATGGTCTGAAGGTCCTCTTAGCCCTTGGATGCTTTTTCTTGTTCGTGGCCATGTCGTTGGTCGTAGGCCAGAATGAGTGCTTGGGTCCAAGCGTCACAGTCATCCCAAGAGTCCTTGACTCCCGGGGGACGAACACCGAGGCGCTCACATGCGGCCCAGATTGCGAACTTGGTTGTAGTGTACTTGGGCCAAAGGATCTTCCTTCTTACCCCTCCAGACCATGTAGAAAAGACTGCCGTGCAGCTTCGAGTTTGGCTTCGTCCAGGGCGTTGGCCTCCAGGACTGCGTTGCCAATTCTACTGATCTCAACCGTCGAGAAACCTGCGTCCTGCAGCTCTTGGTTGTAGTTGCTCCAGGTCTTGGGGTCGTCCATGTCGACGGTGTCCCACTCGACGTCAGAGGGCTCCAGAGACTTCAGAGTCATCCAGGCCATGCGTTGGATCTCGCGCGCCTGCAGTTGTAGTCTGTAGTTGGGGTCATTCCTGTTCTCGACCTCACCCTGTGGGGTGATGGACTTGGGAGCCAGGGGCATTGGGGCGACATTCTCGAATTCTTCGAAGGATGTGACGGCGACGCACTTGAAGACGATGTCTTCACTGTTGCCACGAGGGATAACCAGGACGATCTCGTTGGGGCCGTCAATCTTGCGACCGGCAATCTTCATTGTATTGTTCCTTGCATGTTTCAGTATGGAGGAAAGACGTCAGGGGGCCGAAGCCCCCATCAGTCAAGTCAGCAAGTCATCAGGTAGGGTTAGCTACGGGTGATGACGGGGGAGACAGTGTTGCAACGACCGGAAACGACGATGGCGGCATCTCGCAGGGAGACGTCGAAGGACTCGTAACGGAAGTCAGCCAGCAGGGTGGTCTCGTCCTGGGAGGAACCACAGGGAGCGGCGTGCGCAACTTCGACATCGACGGCGTAAGGCTCGCAGGCGTCAGCAGCGGAAGAAACCCAAGCAGCAGCACCACCGACCTTGTTCAGGGCGTCGTATGGTGTGATGACTTCGGAAGTACCGGTTGTGATGTGCTCGTAGACAGCGTCAATGTTGACGTCCAGAGGTTGTTGGTCGCCCTCACGGACGGAATCCAAGTCACCACGGTCCAGCAGGTACTCGAAGTCCCTGTTCTTGGTCCAGGACAGGTCGCCGTCGCCCAGCTTGATCTCAACCTGCTGAGGCAGGAAGGTGATGACGGAGTCATCGGCAGAGATGGAGGTGGCGGCGGGGGTGAATGTCAACGTGGCGGGAGTACCGGGCGTGTCAACGGCGGTAACGGTGTAGATGGTGGTATCACCAACGAGGGTGAAACGGGCACCAACGGGAACGTCTGTGGCGAGGACAGCGTTGGTAGCAACGGTGTCCAAAGCGACAGTGGTGTCGGAAACGGCAACGCCAGCGACGTCATTGACAGCGGCGGTACCAGCGAAGCCATCCTTCAGGGTGATGACGGCGTCGCGTAATTCGATTCTTGCCATGGGTAAAAAACTCCAGGTAAGCAAGTGATAGTTAGTTGGAAACGTACATGGTGTACGAACAGGTGACGGCGAGTTGGCGAAGGCGGTCTTCGCGGTTGATCTCGCCAAAGTGGTGGACCTTGACACCCCCATCGGAGGAGTCGGTGAAGCGTAGACAGCCGATGGCAGAACCATCATCGTCAACGCCCAGGCCATGCTTGAGTACGGGAATACTGGCGGACGCCTCTGCCATCTTCCCGGCGATCTCTGTCCCGGCGTACGCATTATCAGCAGCGTCGCCCATATGGGAGAAAATCATAACGTAGGTATCAACCTTGAATCGGTAATACCCTGCACTCACTTCAGTGACGTGCGGACCATTCACGCGGATCTCACAGCGGTTTTCCGCTTCCTGAAACGCGGTGGTTCGTTCCTCTAACTCTTCCACAAGCGAGGCGTAACCTTCGGAGTTGGCTACTGTTTTGAAATGGTTGGCAACACTGGACTGCACCCAGCGGGGCCAATTCGAATTGTAAGCCATAGTGGTTACCTTTGAAAAGAATGACACGGCTTTGTAGACGCCAATCTTGGAGCCGGTCTGGAAAGTGGTTGGTTATCGTGTTGGTGTTTCGGGGGTGTTGTCCCAGCCTGAGACCAGGGTGGTGGCTTGGGCGTGGGTCAGGTATGCGGCGCGGGCGCCGTCCTTGTGGTTCTCGACGAGGTTGGCGATCATTGTGGGTACCTGCCTGGTCTCGTAGCGGAGTAACAGCAGGGCCCCGTCTGGAGACTTGCGGCACTTGTCCTCTGTATCTAAGAACCCGTTGCGCCGCGTGATTCGGGAATCGAGCGCGGCGGATGTTTTCAGGACCACGTAGGTTCTGTGGTCCCAACGGCTGGATGACATAGTATGCCTTTCTATCAGACGCCGAAGCGTCCGCGTTGTTCGCCGTACAGCGCCCAGATAGCGGCGGTGGGCGCGACGTCGTTGTAAGTGGTGATACGTCCGGTACTACCTTCCCAGTTACGACCTGTCGTTGGCTCCCAGGCTGCGACGGTGATGTCGTCGATAGAGGGTTCCAGAGGACCGGTACGGTTGGTGACCGAGTCGAGCAGGATACCGTCGAGGTAGATGTGCATCTCACTGCTGGTACCGAGTGTACCGTCTGCAGTGAAGGAGAGCATGTGCCACGTGTTATCCAGGATGCTGTTGATGTTGATGGCGGTGGTGTAGTTCAGCGAGGCGATGCTGGCGCCAGCGAAGGCTACACGTGCGGCAAGGGTTGAGGCTACATATTCAAGTGTCCAGGTGTCGGTGTGGTTGGCTATAACCTGAAGACCACCATGGTATAGGGCCTTGACCCACATGTTGACCGTCAGCTTGTCAGTGATGGCGAAGTCAGATGAGTATGGGACCGTACCATAACTGGCGTTGTTAGCACCGGACCAGGCCAACTGACCACCGTCAGGGGTGGTATGTACTGGTGAGCCAAACAGGGTACAGTCGTTGGCATTGGCAGAGGAGTCGGCCCAGAGGGTACCCACGGGTGCAACTGCTGCGTCGAGGTCGAGGAGTGTTGGGGCCACGGTGTCGTTGATACCGTAGCGAACCTTCTCCTTGTTGAAGTCTTCCAGGATCGTTGCGTCGGAGAGCGTGGATTGCTGGAATTGGAACATGCCCAAGTCACCGTTGACGTAGCTGCCGCCGCCGAATATACCACGGTGCATCAGGTATAGGTCTGTCATGGCGTAGTTGTTCGCGGCGACTGAGTTCGTCCCGGCGAGATGGCCGTTGATGTAGAGGGAGAACGAATTGGTAGTCGAGTTGAAGGTCATCGTGTAGTGATACCACTCGTTCGACTCGAGCCGGTTGGCAGGTGATTGGATGTATTCCCAACCAGCAGTAGTGTCATTCATGTAAGCCCTCAACGTACTTCCACTTCCGTTGAAGTATAAGGCTGGGTCGGAGTCTTGGTCGAATTCTACTGCCATGGCGGCAGTTGATACATTGTGGTTTCGCAGCCACATCTTCATGGTGAAGTCACCAGAGAGACCACCAAAGGTCGTGTTGTTTTTAAGACCGTCGTTGACACCGTCGCACGCCCAGAAGGCACCACCGACGTCGGCGGTTGGGGTGCTGAATGTTGGTGTTCCGGTGTAGTCCAGGTAGGTGCCGTGGGAACCAGGGAGGCCTTGGGCTTCACCCAGGTCTCGGACCTGCGTTGATAACCCAACGCCACCACCCTCAGCCGAACGGAGACGACCTGCGTCGAACCACGCCTTGGAGTTGGTAGTGTCTGGCTCGTAGTTACCACGACGGGCATCGAAGTCTTCTTGGATCTGGAGGGCGGTCAGTACGCCGTCGAAGGCGGCGGCATATTGCAGCTCGCAGTTTAGGTGGTCGGACGTAGAGGATACACCGGAGCGGAGCGCGCCTAGGGCGAACTCTGCTGCCGTGTTATTCATCGTGAGGCCCATAGATGTGGCGCTGTTATCCAGCATACCGTTAATGAATATCTGGCCATTACCATCGCCGTCCAGCGTGGTGGCGACCTGGTACCACTGACCGTAGCTCAGTGTGGTTGCTGATATGACAGACGACCAGGACGTACCATCGTTGACCCAGAGGTAGATTTTCTTGTCTGCTGATCTGTGCTGTACGATCCACTCACGGTCTGAGTCAACGTAGTTGGTCTTACCCATGATCGTACCATAGGCATGCCCAGAGCCCATGATTCGGACCCAGGACAGGGTTGAGAATGTGGCGTCTCGGAAAGTCGTTACGAGTTGATCGTCGTCGACTGCGGCGTCGTTGACACCGTCGAACGTGACCTCACCGCTGTTGTTAGACGTGAATACGGGACCACCCTCAAGTGTGATATTCGCGGTACCGACCCGGTCGTTCCAGGTTGTGGCTGCGGCGCCAGCGTAGGATGCGGTGTTGGTTGCGTCGTACTCGACAACCTTGGTGGCGACTTTATATAGCTTTTTCTCAGATTTGAAGTTACGCGCGACTTCGTCGGCGGTCAGTGCCTTGCCATAGTACAGACGTGCGTTACCGGTCTCACCAGTTCTGTAGTGAGCGGAGCCTGCCCTTCTACCGAAGTAGAGCTGGCGGGCATTGGAGGCTTGGGACGCGGCGGTACCTGCGGAGGCAGTGGATACCAGTTCGCCGTCAACGTATAGTTCCAGGTTACCATCACGGTCTGCGGAGAGCACCAGGTGATGCCACCTAGAGTCGACAAGGTTAAAGGCGTCGGTACCGTCACCATAGGTGGGGTCCTGGCCGGGACCGAAGTCCACACCGTACTGTGATGACGCGTTACCGTAGATGACACGGGCTCCGTTATTACAACCGTAGGTTGCGCCACCCATACCAAGCATCGCGCCCGAACGGGGGTTGGAACCGGTGTCGAGCCAATCCATGTAACCTAAATCCCAGCCGGGGTTGTATTCTGCGGTTTGCCTGCCCCAGACTTCCATGGTGTAGTCCTGACCTGTACCGTCGAACTGAGTGTTCCACTGGGCGTTCTCGGGGATGTAGGTGTAGGAGCTGGTTCCGTCCAGGACGTAGCCCTGTTCGCTGACGGTCGCACCGCCGATGAGAAGACCGTTGTTTTGGTTGGTCGCTTGGTCATAGATTGTGGTGCCTGAAGCCCAGGTACGCCAGTCGTGCCAGAGGGAGACGTTCTCGCGGAGGGGTGCCAGGTAGTGGTCCTTGTCGACGAGGAAGTTCTGTTCAATAGACGTGGCACCAAGTGCGAAGTCGTACATACGACAGGCTGCCCAGTCACCATTGATCCAGTCCCAGCCCGTGGTGTTACCCATGAACTTGACGATGTCGGTGTTGTAGGTGACGGCCACCCCTGTGCTGGTCGTTGCAGCCAGGGTACCGTCGATGTAGAGTTTGTGGTCGGCGCCATCGAAGGTGGCGGCAACGTGCACCCAGTAGTCGTCAAGACCTGCGGTGTCAGCATGGACACCCTCGGCAGAGTTCCAGGTGTTCTTACGCCCGGAGATGTTCTGAGTCCCGCCCGTGGCGTCCATACCATAGGTAATCTTACAACCCGTGGTATCGGTTCCAGAACCGAACGCACCCATGAGACCATAGGTGACATGGGACCGTACACGTATCCAGATTTCTCGGGTGTAGTTGGCAGTCAGCAGGGAGGCATTGCCGGTACCGGGGAGGGTCAGGTAGTCGTTCACGCCGTCAAAGGTCAGGTATTTTGCACCAGTGGTTGGGTCTATACGCAGGGCGTCCTCGCCAAGACCGCTGGTCTCCAGTCGTTGCGTCGTGTCGGCTGCGTCTTGAGCGTTGGGGAGTTGGTAGGTAGAGCTACCAATATCCCAGGCCAGTGCGCCGGTTCTGGTGTTCCAGTCTGCGAGCAGCCCGTAGGGGACGTAGGTGCTATCGAAGCGTTCCTTGTCAACATCGAAGTTTTGGACGACCTCGGAGGGGGTCAGGGCGGTGTGGTACATACGCATGACACCGATACGTCCAGTCCAGAAGGTGCCAGTTGTGCCACGGCGACCAAGGACCATACCAGATGCGTTGTCGATGTTGGCGGTTGAACCCATGGACTTACGGGCTTCCTCGACACCGTCGATGTAGATAATGGCATCGCCGTCACGGTCGACGGTCATGAGAAGATGGTGCCACTTCCAACCGTAGGTCAGGTCGGTACCGTTAGAGCCGTCACCGTAGGAGGGGTCAACACCTGAGCCGAGGTCAACACCGAACTGATCGGCGTTACCAACGACGGCGCGGGCTTGGCCCGTGTCCCCGTAGAGGGAACCGGAAATACCGAGGCGGAAACCCGTTCTGGGGTTGTCAGCTTCGATGAAGTTGTCAATGACGGGGAGGTCCCAGTTGCCAGCCGTGTCGGAGGCGTCGCGACGGACCCAGGCTTCAACAGTGAAGTCGGTTGCGGTGCCCATGTCGGCCCAGGAGGGGGCGTTCTCAATGGCCATGAACGTGGAGGTACCATCCAGGTTGAATGAACCTTCGCCAGGCGTGTTAATGTCTTCCCAATCAACGGTACCGAAAATTGTTGCGTCGTTACCGTTGCCAGAGAGGTCAGACCACGTGTTGCCTGTACCACCGTAGGAAGAGGCGTCGCCTGCGTCCAGGTGGATGACGGAACCAGAAACGAGCGTCCCACCACCTTGTCCAACCTTCTGGACGGAACCAGAGGCTGTCAGGGAGAGACTGTCGCTGGCTGATCGGGTGCCGACCAACTCGCGGTGCGAGACGTCACCTTGTAGAACCAGTGCGTTGTTGGCAGTACGGGGGCCACCGACGTGGGCGCGGGTGGCGGATTGAATCAGGGAGAGTGTATCGGAGCCTGTGAGACCGAAGACCTTTTCGATGGAACCGGACTGCGTCAGGACCAGTGTAGCAGATGTGGTCAGGGTGGCGACCTTGTCGGCGTTGGCGCTAGCAGTCAGGGCCAGTGCGTCGGAGGCAGTCAGGGACTGAACCAGGGAGACGCTGGCGGCGTCGGTCATGGCGAGTGCGTCAGTGGCAGTCAGAGACTGAACCAGGGAGACGCTGGCGCTTTGAGCAACAACCAGGGCGTCGGCTGCGGATCGGGCGGCGACCTTGTCGGCGTCAGCAGTCTGCGTGACGGACAGGGTGTCGCTGGCGCTGAGTCCGAAGCCCAGGTCAACCATATTGTCTTGCGTAACAACCAGGGTGTCGGCACCCGTCAGGGCGCGGTCATGGTTGCGGTCGGCAGTGTCGGCCAGACTCAGTGAGTCGGTAGCCGTTGTGGATGCGATGTAGACACGGGCACCGGAGTCTGTCAGGACCAAGGCATCGGAACCGGTCAGGCTCAGGCCCAGGCTGATGTCACCGGACTGCGTGAGGCTCAGGGTATCGGATGCCGTGATGGCACCGAAGGTCTTGTTCAGTACGTTGCTGTCCGTGACGGTCAGGGTGTCGGCACTGGTGCGGGCGCGAGAGACAGACAGGGCGGCAGTGTCGGACAGGGACAGGTTGCTGGTTACCGTGAAGTTGGAACCCAGACTGACGACGTTGGACTGACTCAGGGCCAGGGCGTCGGATGTGGTCAGGGAAGCGACCTTGGCTGCGTCTGCGGACTGGGTGACGACCAGGGTCCCGGAACCAGTCAGGGACTGAACCAGGGCGATGTCACCGGAGTCGGTCAGGGCAAGGGTACCGGATGCGGACAGGATGGCGACCTTGTCGGCGTTGGCTGCCTGGGTGATAGAGACGACGCTGGAACCGGTCAGTGCGCTAGACTCACTTGTGAGGCCAGAGTGACTCAGGGACAGGGCGTCAGAGGCTGTGATATTTCGGGTCAGGCTGGCAGAACCAGACTGCGTGATGGTTAGGACCTCGGCGTCACTACGTTTGGCATCAAAGGCGCGCACCCCCTGTTGCGTGACGGCGAGGGGAGAGTCAGCAGTGGTGAAAGTGTTACGGACGACGTCACCCAGGTCGCCTTGTAGGACGAGGCTATCGTCGGCGGTGATGGTGGCAACGTAGGTACGTGCAGCCGTATGCGTGATGGCTGTGGTACTGCTCGCAGTCAGGATGCGTTCCAAACCTGTACGCAGAGCCTGATCAGCCAGGCCGACGATGTCGGTAGCCGTCAGTTGCTTGACGCGGTTGGAGACGATTGCACCGGAGTGGTCCAGGGAGATCGTGCTGGAGCCGTAGAGGAAGTATTGAGGAGTTGTCGTAACGGGCGAATCGGAGACATCAGCACGTACAGCCGTGAGGGTCCAGGGTGAGCCGAACTTGCTGGGACTGATGCTATGGATGTCGAAGCGGTCGCCGTCGAACTCGACCCAATCGTCATTCTCGATCTCGTAGCCTGCGGGGAGGTCCCGAGGATCAATGAGGAAGTTCCATGTGGACCGGTCGTAGAACGCACCGTACATGAACTCTTTACCAGAGTCAACCTGAGACGCGCCTTGCGTCTGGGACCGCTTGGTTTTGGCTGGAATGACAACAGCACGTTTGATAGTTGTAGACGTAGAAGAGGAGGACTTGACACCGGTCAGGAGATCGGTAGTTTCAGTGCCTTGCTTAACCAGAACAATGGTACCACCGTAGAGGCGCTTCAACTGGTAGATGGGTGCGCGGTTGGTGCGCTTACGATAGTTCGCCATCTTGGGTTTGCCTTTCGGGTGTTAGGAGATATCTGCTGCGATGCCGTCGACTTCCCAGATGGAGTCGAACTCGGATTCGCGAATGTCCTTGACGTCGTAACGGACGTCGTCAAAAACGATGTAGTCATCAATCGCGATCTCAAACTCGTGAGTGAGTTCTGCAGGATCGATGAGAAAGCGTACGTTGTCGTGGTCGTAGAAACCGCCATACATGAACTGCTTACCGGAGCCGGTCATTGCGGTTGTCTGGGTTTGATTTCTTGTAGTCAGTTGGGGGAGGACGATGCAGCGAGGGATCGTCACTTCCAGGGGTTTCTTGTAGTGCTTCTTGCCTGTGGTGAGGTTTACCGAACCAGCGGAGAGTCGGAAGAGGGTGACAGTTGAGCCGTGGAGGCGTTTCAACTGGTAGATGGTCGCCCGGTTCCGGCGTTCCAAGTTTCGGTTAGTTGTCATCTTGTTTACCTAGAAAAGAAGTTTGGTAACGAGGCTGGCAGCGACACCCATTAGTAGGGTGACAAGATACCATGTAGTCTTGGACGACCTGGCCGCCTTTGACTCGAGGCTGTGCACTTTCGTCAGGATGCCTGGGTTTTTGAGATCACCCAGCAGGGCTGACTTGATCTCGGTGACGTCCTCACGCATACCTGCAATAACTGCACCCTGGCGGGTTTGTTCTCTCAGCATGTCGATGACGTCGACTCTGGGTTGGTGTGCGGTGTTGGTTTTGGATGGTGACATAGGTACGAACTTGGTTAGAGGCATAAGAACACCCCTGCCCCAGGACGATCCCAGGGCAGAGGATATTCGTATCGGATAGCTGGATGGTCAAGCGACCATCAGGCGATTAGCCGAGCAGCAGCGTGGCGAGTCGGTTGTCGAGGACAGCGACACCAGCCAGCAGGTCCAGAACAACTTTGGTGCCCTGAGCGTCGATGTCGTACTGCATCGTGGCGCGCATGGCGATGTTGTTGTGGGAAGCGACGAAGGATCGTGCACCGAAAGCGTTCTCAGGCTGGGCCAGAGGACGGGAGATCAGGGCGACGGAATCGCGCTGGAAGCAAGCGTTGAAGTCACCAGCGGGGCCGGGGAAGCAAGCGTCGTCGTTAGCGATGGCGGCGTCCAGAGGACGGTCCAGCAAGACAACCGTATCGGTGGAACCGTTGGACAGAACCTCGATGACGGAGTAGACGTGACGCGTACCTGGGGTGGAACCGAAGGCAACCAACTGACCCAGAACCAAGTTCTTACCGGCGGCGTGACCGTCGATGGAGATGGACTTGGCGTACTGAGCGGCAGCGGCACCGTTGACGGCGGCAGCCTTGTAGACGGTGGCGACGGAAGAACCGGCGACGTCGTACTTCAGGGCTTCGTTCAGGGTAACGGCGGAGGTGTTGCCAGCGGCAACAGTGGAAGCGGTAGCCCAAGAAGGCTGAGCGTTGTCAGCCAAGACGACGAACTCACCAGCGGCGACTTCGTGGCCCGTGAAGGCAACGGCCAAGGAACCGGTGTCACCAGCGGAGGCGGCGGGAGCCGTACCAGCCAGGGAGTCACGCAGGGAAGCGTCGGCGGAGATACCGTTGACGTTTTGATCCATGTAGGTATTGAAACCCAGGATACGGCCCAAGCGGGCTTCGGTCAGAGCGGAACCACCGTCACCACGCTCATCGGCTTTGATGAACAGGTCGTTGGACAGCATGGCGGTCTCGGAACCGGGAGCCAGAACCATCTGACGGCCAGACAGGGAGGCCAAGTTGCGGTTCAGTCGCTCACGTGCGGCCAGGACGAAGTCCTTGGCGTTGGAGGAGGACAGGCCGAGCAGTTTACCAACGCGGTCAGCGGGGGCGCCAAGCAGAGCGTGAGCCATTCGGCCCAGGATTGCGCGGTCGATACCGTTGGCGATGGACTTCAGGGCGGGGACCAAGTGGATGGCGATCAGGTCCTGCATGGACTTGGAGCCTTCACCGTCTTTGATGACGAAGCCGGTGTACATGTGCTGGTCCAGGGGGACTTGGACGTTGGTCAGGATGGCGTCATTGTAAGAAACGACGTCGGCGTCGGTCTTACGGTTGACGGTCATGTCACCGGGCTTACGGGTGTTGACGACGTCACCGAAGGCAGCGATCTCGGAAGAGAAGTCGCGGTGGATCAGGTTACCCATGACCATGTTCTCTTCGAGAACGGCGATGGACTCGCGGGCCCACAGCTCTGGGATCAGAGCGTCGTTGTTGTTGGCGAAAGTAGCGAAGTTCAACATTATGCTGAATACTCCTATAGTTTGGGGTTAAGATTGGAGCCAGACCTTACTCAGAAGGTGCGGCGGTTGGGGTCCAGGCCAAGGGCGCTGGGGTTCGACTTGCGCAGTTGCATGTACTGCTCAGTGGTCAGTTTGGTGTGGTCGACGGCAGAACCGTCCCCGATGCTTCCATCGGTAGCAGAGGTGGAGCCCATTCCTTCGCGAATGTTATTCTTGAAGAAGTTGCCCCATTTCTCTGGAGACTTTTTCATGTACGCGACCGCTTCAGTGGGCGTCATTTGAAGCGTCTCGGTAGCACCATCAGTGTTGACTTTCATCTCGACCATGGGGACCAACCGACCAGTGGCCTGGTTGTTGTCCGTCATCTCTTCGACGAGACGGGTGTTACTTTGCAACTGCGTAATGATCTGGTTAGGGTTGAAGGCATCGTGCTCGATTGCGGCACTCTGCAAGGCTGTGGAAATGGAAGTATCGGTGTAACGATCTTCCCAAATCTTTTTGTCGGACTGGAGCTGCTCGATCTGTCGCTCGTAGCCGGTCTTGGCCTCTTGGGCTTCGAAGGCTGCCTGTTGTTCCTTTGTGCGGAACTGGGCGCGGAGATCGTTCAGTTGTGATTCGAGGTTGGAGCGCTCGTCACCTTGAACAGTGCTGTTGTTCAGCAGTTCTTGGTAGGAGGTTTCCAAAGAAGTGTACTTGTCAGTGTGCTTGCGCCTGTCGTCGGCCAGGAACTTGTTGACTTGCTCTTGACTGAATGCCTTGGGGCCGGGGTCAGCGCTGGGAGCAGGATCGTTGGTGGGCTCAGGTGCAGGCTGAGGCTCATCGAAACAAGCGGTGGGGACAAAAGCGGCGTAAGTAAACTTGGACATGTGGGGCCTCCGTAAGGAGTAAGGGACCTCGTTAATTGTTCCAGTGGAAGCAACGAGTAATCTTCCACCGGTCGCGCTTTAGGAAACGCGAGATATGCGGATATGGTCGCCGTCAAGCAGGAAGGGGCGCAGGTTACGCCAAGCAGTGGCCGAGGGGACACCGTTGACGATGTGCTGTGGGGCTTCCTGGTTGCGGTCGTAGACCGTGGTCGTGCCACCGATTGAGTGACGTGCAACGGCCAAGTTCTCCATCTCCAGGTCAGGGTCAACCCCGTCCAGGAGAGAGTAGGCGATTTCGTAGCAGGCGTCTAGGATGGCATCAGGGGTAGAAGCGTCAGTACCTCTGGGGAACTCCAGGGCCTGACTGGCCTCGGCGGCGCGGACAGTGACCAGTGCGTCGGCATCGCCTTGGGCGGCGAGGTTCTCCAGGGTGTTGTCGGCGAGGAAGGCGTCGTTGACGGCCTTCTTGACACCTTTGAAAGCCAGCCGGTCAATAATGGCGGTGGCGGCGTAGATGGAGTTCTGCTGGTCGGTGGCGCTCGAGAGGGACCATGCCGTTTCATGTAAGCGCGTGTCGAAGTAAGTTTGTGCCTCAACGACGGAAGCGTAGGCGTTTGGCATGGGTTATTTCCTATGGAAGGGGGTTGTCTGAGGTTATTTGACTCCTGGGAAGAGGGGAAAGTTCCCCTAAACCCAGAATATCATTAGATTTATGGCGCAAGGTTGACAATATCGCCCGAATTCATGTTGAACATGGTCAGGAGGTCATAGTCAGCAGTCGAAGACTCGTTGACTTGGTTGCGCAGGTTGGGATATGCGTCATTTGGACCGTCTCCCATGACCCAAGCATGGGTAATGGATGCGGTGCCCAGGGACTGGGCTGTGGGGTCCAGAGTCATGTTACCCAGGGTGGCGACTTCGGCGGCAGTCAGGACACCATCGTAGATGCACTGGCGGTAGATCCAGCCCTTCCACTCCTTGTTGGTGGCGCGCTCGGTGCCTGAGTTGAACTCGTTGTCAGCCAGGCCGGCTGACCAACCATCGTTCTTCATAGTCCAGACACCTGTCTGACCGATGGCATCGTCATCTGTCCAGGAAGTGTTGCGGTTGTTACCACTGGCAGATCCGTTGCCGGTCAGTTCCCAGGTGGTTCCGGCAACTGCCAGGTCCTTGACGTAAATCTTGAACCGTTGGTAGTAGTCCTGCAGATTGGCTGAATTAGAACCGGTGGTGCCACCGTCATAGGTGACCGTGATGTGGTACCAGTTCAGATTGTCGAACTCGTCGCCTTGGGACTTGAACTCCAGCTTGGCGTCCTTGCCGCCGTAGCGGAAGAAGAAATCCTTGGCTTGGTGACCGCAGCCGACACCACCGGAGGATTTCTCAGGCTCGCCGTAGCCCCAGAAGTATTTCTTACCGTTGCCAGTATCATTGCGGCGTACGACTGAAGAGACAGACCATGAGTCGCCGACGCCAGAACCGTTAGAGGCGCGGGCCAAGGGGAAGGAGGCGCCCATGGCGGCGTTACAGGCGCTGTAGTCGTTGGAGCCATCGTAGTAGATGGACTTGGTGCCAGCGGAGAAGGTGACCTCGTAAACGTTGATGGTCAGGTTGACCGTTGTGATACCATGTGGGTTGGCAGCGGAGACACTGACGACGTATTGGTCAGGGGTGCCTGAGGATGGCGTTCCGGCGTAGGCGGGAGCCGTACCAAGAAGCTGGCCAGAGGTCTGACTTGCAACGAGCCATGCGGGCAAGTTGGTGAAGGACCACATTGTAACGAGGTCGCTACCAGGGTCCAGGACCATGGTGTAGTTTATGGGGTCAGTTTCGTCAGCGTCGAAACTCTGCGCCGTGAGGTCAGGTGCGAGTGCGGATGGTGTTCCACCGCCGGTCTGAGTGAACAGGCCGTTCAGGACGTTGACGACGTTTGCCAGTGTCTGATCGACAGGGGCGGTACCGTCAATGGTGACGTTGGTAGGATCGATGTTACTGATCTGGATACGGTCGGAAGAACTTTGGATGATACCGACTGTGAGGCCATCGGCGTAAGCCTGGATGGTGTTGACGGGGTAGTTGTTGAACAGTGTGCCCGTGTCCGATTCTTTCAGGATGATGGTGGTTGCCGTCTCATCGATGGAGGCATCAAGGCTGACCGCGTTAGTGTGCTGGTTGGAGTAAGCCATTTCGTACCAGTGACCGGAACCTAACTGGGATACGTTCTGGATAGCAGTATCCGTGTACCGCAGATCACCCAGGGTCAGTCGGACCGAGTCGAGGTCGGCAGTGTTCTCGATGGCGTAGTCGTGTTTGTGGAAACCAACATTGTCGATGTTGATCAGGCAGCGGGTCTTGTCGTTGATGTTGGAGATGGTTGAGTCGATGTGGAGGCCGACACGCGTTGTGGCGGCTGCCAGTGTGGTGTTGTGCACCTGACAACCGAGGACATCGATGATGAAACCGGCGGAGTTACGGATGGAGTCACCGGAGATGTCGATGGCGGCTGTCGCGTCAGCGTTGTTACCGATACCGTTGAAGGCAGACCTGTTGTTGTCGGCCATATCCAAGTTACGCAGACGACTGTCTGATGCGTGTTGGATGGTGGCACCACCGTTCCAGTTACGCTTGACGACGTTGCGGCTGAGGATGTTGTTCTGGCCACCGATCATGAGCATGCCGTTATTGGCGTTCTCGGTGCTCGAGTTATCGAAGACTCGGAAGTTCTCACAGCCAGAACCGGCGTTGGGTGTAGCGGCGCCCAAGTAGATACCAGTCTCGACGTTGTTGTGGGTAGTGTTCCGGGTGATGACGCCCTGGCCACCAATGCCGCAGTCCTGGAGGCGGATACCTCGGAAGTTGTACTCGGCAACGCAGTCCTTGACCGTGACGATAGCGGTATTCTCGAGGCGGCAAGCGCCACCATTTGAGGTGTCGTTACCGGCGTAGAAAGCCTGCAGGTCGACCTGGGATGAGTCGTAGCCGACGTCATTGACGGTTTCGGCGTCGAGGGTGAGGAGGCCGTCACCGGTCCAACCGTTGTTTCGGAAGAAGCAGTTGTCGACCAGGACCTCGTCGGCGGAGCGGACGAAGATACCATACTGACCGTTGTGGAACTCAATGTTCTGGAACGTCAGGGTGCCTGTTTGAGCGAGGCTCGTACGCTCGAAGACGTTACCGTTGGTGTTCAGGAAGGTTGCGTAACGAACCTTCGTACCCGTCTTACCAATGAAGGTCAGGGACATGTTGTCAGGAAGTACGATGGGTGCGGTGATGACAAAGTCACCCTCGATGCTGATCGTGTCGCCAGCAGTGGCGGCGGCAATACCGTCAGCGAGGTTATTGAAGGGGAGGTCCTGCGAGCCCGTGGGGAACTGCGTTGCTGCGCTGGACTGGACGTAGATGGTGGGGATGGAGTCGCTGAACAGGACGTTGCCAATGTCGTTGATGTAGGTGGCTGCCGCTGCTGCGGAACCGAAAGCGACACCGTCCGCGTCTGTGAACTCGCTGTAGTGGATGTTGAAGAACTCGTAGAACTTCGTACCGTCAGTCAGGTTCTTGGACTGGATGTCGTTGATGACGTTGATCAGATCGGGGGAGGCCTGGACGACTTCTGCGGAGAGGCACGCATTCCAGTACGTGGGCTGAGACGCACCTTCGAAGTTGATACAGTTACCGTCCGAGTTACGTTTGACTTTGAAAGCCATTGTGGTTGTTACCTTTCAATCGTGGCGAAGACTGCCAAGGGTTGGATGATGATGGGGTTATCGGCACGAATGATAGGAAGTGCGTGGGCATAGACGTCCTCGTCTGATGCGAAGTACGCAGAGATGATGGGACGCATGAGGTAGGAGCGACCAATGGAACCGGCACCAAAGAAAGAGGGTGTACCCATAAGGTCGAAAGAGAAGGTGGTGGCCAGGGTGTTGGGATCTCGAGTCTGCCACCACAGGCCCATCTCCAACGTGGTGTTGGCGATCTGGGGGATGACGTTGAAGTCGAAACGCAACAACAGGAGGTCACCGACAAGGCACTCTCTGAAGTAGAGGGAGCCGACAGTCGCTTCACCGTTGGGGCCTGTGCCGGCCTCGGAGAAGTCGAACATCTGGGTGACACCTTGGGGCATACTCACACCGCCGAACAGACCTTTATCAATGTGGGACTGGGGCGTAGGGGAGGACCAGTAGGGGTTGTCGGATGAGAGGTGGACCTGGCGGTCAAGGGAGAAGACCCGGAACTCCTCTGCGTCGGCTTCGGCCTTGGTGTACAGAACACCGGACTCGTAACCGTTCAGAGTTAGAGTGACCTCAGTACCAACGATGTGGGAGGTCGCGGTCGTACCGTTGACGCCGCGCGTCAGGGTGTGGAAGTATGGTCCGTTGACGTCGGTGCCGAAGTCAACGTAGTCGATCTGTTCGTCTTCAATGACCAAGGTACCACCCGTGGACAGGAAACCGAGGGCGGTCAGGGCGGCTTCGTCAACGACATTGGCGTACAGCTTTGTGACCTCACCAGTGGTGAGCGTCTGGATGGCAACCGCCGTGGTGGGGATGTCACCGGGGAGAACTTGCCAGCCGTACTGAGAGTCGGAGACGGCGTCGCCTGCGGTATGGGATGTAGCCGTCGTGAAGTTCTGGGCGCGGGTGCAACCAGTCAGGTCGTTACCGGATACGCCAGTGTACGCGATGACCTCAGAGTTGATGACGATCTTACCACCACCGGTTGCGAAACCAGCAGAGTCGACGAGTGCGATGGTCGTTTGCAGGTCGTTCAAGTTAGCGGCCAGAGTGGTCTGGACTGATATCTTGTCGGCGAAGCCACCAGTATACTCGTAGCCACCGTCAGAGTTTTTGATGTTGGCAATCTGTTGAGCGGTTGCGCCGTGGGCGGAGTGAAAATTGGGACTTGTCATAATTGACTTTCGAGTTAGCTGCCGATGAAGTAGACGGACTGGGTGTCGTTGGAAGCAACGACGTATACCTTATCGACTGCGTTGATAGCCAAGGTCAGAGAGTCGCCAGCGTATAGGGGGAAAGCAGCAACGGTGTCTGCGGCGGCGGCGGTGAAGCCGACGTGGATGGAACCGGTGTTGCTGGTAGCCGCTTTGAGGACGATGCCCTTGTACAGCTTACGACCGTCAGTGGAGACGGCTTCAGGCGTGATGCCCACGGTCTTGATCCCATGGATGAATACAGGGGATGTTTCTTGTTGGTTAAAAGCCATGGGCTTGATCCTTACTTGGTGGACTTACCTTTGCCACGGGTCTGTACTCGACCTGCGGCATCGGTGGAATTCTTCTTCTCGGCGGCAGCACCCTTATTGTCTGGGGCAAGGTCTTTGAGACCTCGTGCTGCGGGATTGTCGTCACCGGCTGCGGGCTGTGGTTTGCCAGCGGCTTGAGCTTCGGCCAGGACCTTGACGCGCTCGGCGTGGTCCTTCTTGGCCTGGGGGATTTCTTTTTCGCCGTCGAAGCCGAGGGCGTTGGATAGTGTGATGTCAGAGGCGAGGCCCTCTTCCTTGGCCAACCTGATGACTTCGGGGTCACTGGTGGAGAAGGATGCGGAGTCGATCTCATTGTAAATCTTGGTCAGAACTTCGGGACCGATGCGGGCACCCAGGAGGGATGCAACAGCGTCCTTGGACAGTTCTTTCTTGACTTCGTTACCGGGGATGGAGAACATCAAGGCGGTCAGCTTCTCTGCTTCCTCGATGCGATCATTGGCAGTCTTCAGGGTGTAACGATCGGGGTAGCTGATGACAACATTGTCGCGCTTGTCGTTGCCTTCGTACATGGCCCAGTGGTCTGCGACCTTACGCTCGGTGGTCTCGAGGACCAGACCGATGTAGGCCAGACCGGCTTCTAAGCCCTGGTTGTCGAAGGAACGGGCGTCGCCGGAAGCGCGGGAGGAACCCAGAGCAACAACGCTCAGGTTGACCAGCTTACGGATGTCGTCTTCCAGCTTACGTTGCAACTCCATGCTGACCCGCAGGGGCTCGGCAGAGGGGTTGATGAAACCGGGACGTTCGGCCTGGATGTCGTAGACACGACCGTCGATTGCGCCAACCTTGACCTCAGACTGTCCGGCCTTCTGACCGCCAGCGGAGGCGGTACCGTCTTCCATGACTGAGTTCTTCAGGTGGGAACCGATGGCTCTACCGTCCTGCTGCTCAGTGTAGAATGGGAAGTTGGCCTTCAAGGCGTAGGCGACGTCGGTGGAGCCCAGGTTCAGCAAAGCGATCTGGTGCTTGGCGATGTCCCGCATCAGGGAGTCGCCGACGTCAGCCAGGACGAAGGGGATACGTCGCATGGTCGTCTTGACACCGTTGGGGAGGCCAGTCTGGATGCTACCATCTGCATCGAACAGTTGGTAGTTGACGAAGCCGTCGACATCGATCCAAACCAGGCGGAGACGTTCGCTGGTCTCGGAGGGGAGTTCGATACCCGCGTAGGCGGAGTCGTAGCCCGTGACCCAGTCGCGCAGCAGCACGGCAGAGAAGTCGGACTCACTACCGGGCTTGGACATGTTCCAGGACAGGATGTCTTCGCAACGGTAGGTGTAAACGTATGGCGTGGCCTCGGCGGCGTCAGCCAGTGTTGGGCCGCTTGGGGCGAGGTTGTCAACGAAGATACCAACCTTACCCATCAACAGCATCTCGGGGATGATCTGCGTGCCCAGGTAGTGATTCATGGAAGCGCCCTGACGGTCGACGCCACCCTTGAAGCCCTTGACGGCTCGCTGGTAGGTCTCGGAACCACCACGACGAACGATATCGCCCATGCGGTGGAAGACGGCGTTCTTGATGTCGGTGATCGCAGCTTTGGCGAAACCGGGAACGGGCGTGATGGAGCGGCGTGACTCGTAGTCAGACTGGCTCTCGCGACCGGAGGTCTTCTGCAGGTGCGTCCAGACGAAGTCGTCGCCACCTTCCCAGATGGAACGCCACGTTGCCCAGTCGAGGGAGCTGGCGGTGTACTGGGGATGACGCATTGACAGGAGTGAGGGTGGCTGGGCCATGGAATAGTTCCTTACAGGAATGCTTTGATGTTCTTGTTGGTTGCGATGGCTGCAGCACAGGGCAGAGCCATTTCAGCGTAGTTGAGCGCGTGGGCAAAGTGATCGTGGCCAAAGTTCTTGTATGATGCCACTGGGTTGCCCAGTTGATCCACGTCGTAGACGCGGACGAGATTCTTGACGTGCTCGCGGAAAGCACGGGGGGTGTCTTTTGGAATCTGAATGCGACCGGAGTAGAAGCGACCAAGGGTCACGTCCAGCCAGTTGGTTCTGTCGACGACTGCGATAGGTGCATAGCTGCCGTCATCCGTGATCGACATCTCTTTACCGACCTTACCGGCACGGTACCGATTCAGCCAGACGTAGCCGGGGAACCGGCGTGCAAAGCTACGCGCAGTGAGCACGTTTGGATCGGCATCGACCATTGCGGCGCGTACCTGATACTCGTGCATCAGTCTGTCTGGGACAATCTCCCACTCGTCTTCGTAGAACCTCACGATGTCGAGTACCCGTGGCTTGGCCATGGTGTTGACGTCGGTTGAGAGTTCAGTGAACTCCCAGTCTAGGATGACTGCGTAGTTCCATTTACCTTGGTCGATGCCCATGGTAATGAGTCGGTTGTCACCAACGGTAGGCATGAGTTGCTTCATGCTGTAGTCTGCGACGCAGGTGTCCATGTTCTTGTCAGTGACCTGAGAGGATTCGCCAACGTATGGCTGCCCCAGGACGGACTTGTGGAATTCTTGTTTCGCGAACTCGTTCTGCTCACCCTTGAAGAAGTCACCGACGATTTCGCCAGGGTTGACTGTGGATGAGTAGAGCTGGTTGATGGCAAAGCCGCGTCGGTCAGGATCGCAGTCCTCGGCGCTGGGAACCCAGACGCCAGAGTCCAACTGCGTCATCATCTTCTCTTCTTGACGGACGAACCCAGTGTCATCTTGCCATTGCTTGTAGATGTGGCCGCACATCGTACACTTGATGCGGGACTTGTGGATGTCTGGGTCGTTGAAGTCGTCGCCACAGATGTGCATCGAGTCTGGCCATCTGAAGATGTCCATCTTGTTACAACCTGGGCACTTGAACGTGAATTCTTCCATCGTGCTCTTGACGTACTCCTTATGGACGCCGTGGTTGGGCACGGTTGGTGTCGAGATCATCCAGGCAGTCTTTTGTGGCTGACCACGCAAACGCTGGAAGGCAAGTTCGACTTGGCTCTGGTCCATTTCGTCGAGTTCATCGAGGATCAGGACAGAGACGGGGATTGATTTCAAACCGGAGTCACCGCGAGATCCACGGATGTACAACGAAATGTTACCCGCCTGCTTCAGTCCTACGTTGTTGGAGTCGGTGAAAACCGTCTTCAAGTACGGAGAGAACGAAAGGGCGGGATTGAATCGGGTGCGACTGAAGTCAGAGGCATCCGTTAATGTTGGTAGGACGTACAGGACGTTCTTCTTCAGGACGTCGACTGTATACAGGGCGAGGTTGATACCCAGCTCCGTAAATCCACCCTGTGCTGATTTCAGTGTGCAGTTCCAAGACGCCTTGGAGTCGTGCAGTTCTTTCGTCCAGGGGGTGACGTTGAACTTGTATGGGCCTGGGAACGGATGTCCCATGACGCGACGCTTCTGGGCCCAGCGCGAGCAAGATGTGATGGTCTTGCCTACGATGCGGGTGCTCAGTTCTCTTTTGAAAGCATCGGCCAGTGACATAAGTGCTCCAGTTTGTATTGGCCTTGTCGCCTGGGGGAGTGGCACAGTTGGGACGCAGCGGATTTCTCAACGCGGTCGCACAGGTGCTGCTCTTTAGCAAGACCCCAGACGACGTGGCGTGGATTAGACGGCGTCGTCAGTCTTAGGTTCCGGTTTTGGCGTTGGCTTCTTCTTGGCCTTGGCCTTGGGCTTTGGTTGTGGCTTTGGTGTCGTTGGGACAGGGTCCAGAGCCTCGTCGTAGTCAACCCAGGCGCCTCGGCCTCGGTCACCAGCCCAGTCGTAAACCCAGGCTTGGGTCAGGGCGTGGAGCATGTCGTTGGCCATACACTGCATAACAACCCGTGGCTGTTCGAAGTCGCAGTCGAAGGCGACGGGGCCGATGGCTTGCGTCATGCGGAACTTGGTGTCGTCGAATGCAATGAAGACGTGTACCAGCCCACGGAAATCGGGAGCCTGCAAAGGGCGTGGCAGTGAGATTTTATGGGCCATTGTTTTCTTTCTAGGTGAGAACACCCCGGCGAACCAAACTGGCCACCGGGGCGCACTGAAACGGCGCAGGGGGTGCGGCTAGGCACCATGCTTTCAGATGAACATTATCAGGATGGTGGCGACCGTCTTGGCGATCTCCATCCAGTTATCTTTCAAATACTCAAGCAGATCGTCCCAGTTCCAGTCGCGCAAACGCTTGCCGGTAGTGGCTTTGACCTTCCTGGCGACTATTTTAAGTGCATGAGGAGTAGTGTCAACATCTGCGAAAAGAGCGCGGTATGGATTTGGATTGTTCTGTATCTTGGTGCGACCAAAGAGGTCGCCGTAGGTGATTGGGTTTGGTGTCGAGAAGACCAGAGCGATATCCCGTTCCTCGACGGATCGGTTGGGGTCTAGCTCGATGGCCAGGCCGGTCTGCTTCAGGGCTTCGGACCATTTGAAATGGTTCATATCTTGTAATCCGGCTTCTTGGGGTTCAACTTGAGGTGGCGCTTGAAGTCGGCCAAGGTCAGTCCGCCAACCAGCGTGTGGATGTGCTTACCGTCCTTGAAGATTAAAGTTGTGGGGTATGCGTCGTACAAGTTGTCGTACCGGTGTCCGATGTCGCGCAGAGGGCTGCGGGGATCATCAGTCGTCCAGACGAAGACGGCATATCCCGCCTTCTGGGCTTTCTTGATCTCAGGTTTCATTGCCTGGCAAGGACCACACCAAGAGGCGCTGATCGTGACAGAGAAATAACCCTTCTTTTCCAGACCGGCCTTCTTGACCACGTCTGGGATGTAGATCATATCTGGTACGGGTTGACTTCGATAACTGTCGTCTCGACTGGGTCTGCTTGCGGTGTAGAGGGGGCTTCCACAAGTTTCACAGGTGGTGCACCCAATAGGTCGAATGCTCGATTCAAGAACACTGTCATATCCTTGAGGACCAGTTCCCAGTCCACTGAGGTCGAATCCGATTTGAGTCGCGATGAAAGCCGACGCAAATAAGACGAGACGGCCCAGATAAGTTGTAACCATTTCATTGATCTCTCGTTTCAGTGAGTGATGATGAGTAAAGCTGTCCCACTTGGGGTCGAACCAAGAATCTTTTCATTAACAGTGAAGTGCATTACCAATTATGCTATGGGACAAAATGACTCTGCCCAAGTGGACAGAGCGCTGGCCTCCGATGCTTCTAGTTGCGGTTGGCGTCCAAGATCAGCGAAACGCTGGCGACGTCAGATTTGACGCGGCGGGCGATTGCTTGGATACCCATACCCTGCTTGGTGAACCGCAGAACGGCTTCTTCAATCAGGGTCAGTTGAGCGGGCTTGGTGACAGGGGCTTCGACGACTGGGGCGGCGACGACTGGGGCTTCCTTGACGATCTCGACGTCGAAGGAACCATCCTTATTCTCGCGGCTCAGGAAAAAACCAAGTGTCATTTGATGGCCTTTCGTTAGGTGAAGCTGGAGCCTGTTCGGCTTCATCCAGCGTGATGTTTAAGTGGAACGTATCGGGCTCGAACCGATGACCTCCACGCTGCCAGCGTGGCGCTCTCCCAACTGAGCTAACATCCCATGTAGTGTAGCGAAGACGACGGGACTCGAACCCGCAACATCCTGGTAGACAACCAGGCACTCTGCCAATTGAGCTACGTCCCCGTAAGTAGTATTCAGACGCAGGTGGAACCATAACAGTTCCCAGAAAAGAGAGCGAGTACCGAGAATCGAACTCGGGTAGCCACGTTGGCAACGTGGTGCATAACCATTGTGCTATACTCGCTTGACTCTAGAAGTCGTATTTAAAAACCTGACGTGGGAAGCCCACGTAGTTACTGATTGCGTAGCTGTCGCCCTCGCCAAGCATGGCGTCGACAACGTCGGCATCGACCCAAAAACTGCCCTCGGGTTGCCCGTGTCGTCGAGGACCAGTGACCCAGTCATCTCCCCAAGAGTTTTGGCAGAGCAGACCTGGTCGGCTGTAGTTGTCGTCGACTGCTGTGAACACCATGCAGTGATACCACGTGTCGGCAGGGTACAGGAAGCCTTGGTGATCGCGCCCGCCTTGGTTCTCGCCCTTGTTGGGATCGAAACCGACCGAACTGCATACTGGGACGGGGTAACCGTTGGCGATTGCGTCGCGTGCTTCCTTGTAGGAGGTGACTCGAGCGGCGGTGCGGACTGGGTGCTTGCGTGCCAGGATTTTGATGTCCTGGGGCAGGCCGTGCAGTGTCAGTTCGCGACCACGGTTGCCACTGTAGGTAGACAGGTCAACACTGTACTTTGATCTGGGGACAGAGCCGTAGTCAGCCAGGAACTCCGCTGCGTAGCCACCGAAGGAACCGTCGCCACGCAGCAGAGCGGTGATGCCGTGTTTTTGAAATGCGATCTCGTTCTTACTGCCAGCGTAGATGACTTCGACGGCGGCAGGTCCTGGGAAGGACTCAGCCAGATGGTAGCCTCTGATCTGGACAGCGGTGAGTAGGTCGACACCCATGGCGAAGCCGTGGCCGACGCAGTCACCAATGGTTTGGCGGTGAGGTCTTGCGGCAAGTAGGTTGGTCTTTTCCAAGAACT
>Ga0255047_10000169_pt1 | contig 47171 bp, 77 predicted proteins | sample JV7_2_1_MG_FD_183640 | JGI IMG/M metagenome (GOLD analysis project Ga0255047, IMG submission 183640) | Seawater microbial communities from Jervis Inlet, British Columbia, Canada - JV7_2_1 | ecosystem: Environmental > Aquatic > Marine > Inlet | place: Canada: British Columbia | collected 2016-10-06
CCCGCCGCCCTGCCCGCCACAGAATGACGAGCAGGGCGCGATCCCGCGCCGCCGTGCCCCCTCGGCACGACGACACGAGGACCGCCGCGTCCTCTTGCGAGAGCGCGTGGGGGGGGAAGCGTCTAATCGGAGTCGGGGGCGACATGCTTGATCCCGGCCCGCTCGTAGAGTTCGCCCGAGCACGGTGCGGCGTCACAGTCAACACCGGGGCGATGACAGTACGGGCACAGGTCGAGCGCCGGGTCGACCTCCAGCGCCGGGTCGTCCTGATTGGCGATCATCGAGGCGTGCTGACGGTTGATCTCCAGCCGCAGGATGATCCGGGCTTGCGCCGTGGCGCTCCGCTCATCGGCGTCGGCCAGTTGGCGCAGCCGCTCGAAAACGTCCGGTTCGAGGTGCACCATCACAGCGCGCTTCCCTTCCTTTGTGGGACCTCGGTGTTGCTTCGCTCGTGCCATGTCGGTCCCCTTCTTAGGCGGTCGCCAGCTTCACGCGCTGGCCCTCGACCGCCATGTAGTGCGGGTTCGGAAGCTCGACGTGCACGCCGATGTTGAGCGTGATCTCCTGCACCTTCTCCGCTGTGAAGTCTCGCAGCGCGTATGAGGTGGGAAGCATCGTGATCTCCCGGCCCAGCAGTGAAGAGAGCAGCGCGCGTTCCGCGTCGGTGTAATACACCCACCAGCCGCCATCGCTGCCCTCGATCAGTTGTCGCATCTCCATTCCTCCCATCCGGGGTGTAAACGGAGGCAGCGGGACTAACCGGCAAGGCTGCCGATAGAGTCCCGCAACACAGGGTAAATATAAGACATGCGTGGCGTACTGTCAAGCTAATTTCGCCGCGCTCTCGGGCTCGATACCCGCTTCCGGCGGAGTCGGCTTGAAGCCAGTGCGAGATCGGACTCTTCACGATCTCGCTGGCCACGCTGCTCGTCTGAGACGCGTAGCGTCGTGCAGTGGCGAGCCGGGACTGTGTGGGTCCCGTAGCCCTGCCGCTGTACGAGCACGCCCTCGGTGCTCTCGTCGAGCGACTGGATGAATCCCCACCAGCGCTTCGCAGGCAGGGTCATCCCCTGGTACGTGCGCTCGGGTTGATCCACCCGCACTCTGCATCCCGCCTGGAGCGGGTATCCCTGACAGTCTTGCATCCTGCCTCCAGCGCGGACCTCCCGCGCTTCTGGTACAGAAGATACACCACTTGTGTTGCTTTGTCAAGTTCACGTTTAGACGGCTGTGCCACGCTCCGTGTCTAAACCCGCGCCCCGCAGCTCGGAGTGTAAACGTGAGTGGACCGTTTACGCGCGGCGTATAAACACGCGGCACGAAGAAAGGGCGACAGGTGTAAACCCGCCGCCCTGATCTGGTACCGGAGGCGGGAGTCGAACCCGCACGCCCTCACGGGCACCCGATTTTGAGTCGGGCGTGTCTGCCAATTCCGACCACTCCGGCTCTCGCGCGATCCGACCGGATTCCCACCCGGCTCCACGGCCTGTTACCGCTCCCCCGAAGGGGCGACTCTGATATAGCCCTGACACCGCCCCGGCAGGGCGCAGTGCCTCTTACCCCCCTCTGCCGAGGGGCGGCGTCGCGCGATCTATTACTTCTTGATCCCTCCATGTGATCGGCGCAGCAGCCAGCGGCCGGTGCGCGTGCTCGACACGCTGCACTGCCAGAAGCCCCGCGCGAGTAGCGCGGCCTCGCTGCCCTTCAGGTGCCCGTGCTTGACGGATTCCTTCAGGCTGAGCTGCTGCCCAGGTGCGGGCGCCCCACTGCGGGCGTCGGCCCGTGCGATTGCCTCGCGCTGCCTCGCCTCGCGGCGGTGAGGGAAATTCATCGGGCGCATCGTGCTCTCTCCGCTGCCAGCTCCAGCGCCTTGCGGTACTGCACCGAGCAGTAGTCGCAGACGACGACGCCCTCGATGATGTTCTCGTTCCCCGGCGTGCCCTGCGTGCCATCGCACAGTTCGCAGGCATCGCGGTCAGGGTCGTGCTTCCTCGGTATCTCGTCGCTCATACCGGGAACCTCTCCGTGTGGATCGAGCCCGCCACGATCTTCCAGCCGAACCCCGCCCAACGCGGCACGCAGGGCTCGTGCGTGTCGTCGGCCACGTACCGGATGAGCCGGAACCGCCGCACCGTGTTGTCGGCGCGGGCCTTCTCGATCCGGTGCGCCGTCGGCTCGTCGGCGGGCCAGCATCGGTCGTAGCGCAGCATGTCATAGGGGACACGCCCGCAGCCCTCGACCTCGAAAACTTGTCTGTGGAACTTCACTGCCATTCGCCTCGCTCCTATCAATTCGCCCTCGCCCCGCAGCCCGCAGTCATGTGCCCCGCTTCGGTGAAGCGCGCGAGCCTCGCAGCTCGCAGTCACCGCGGCGAGCCGCAGTCTCCGCACTCATAGCCGCAGTACGGGCAGCTCTCGTCGCAGGTCCGATCCGCGCCCGTGCCGCCCTTGATCCAGCGGCTCTCATGGTGCGCGCGGATAATCGCATCGGCCCGCTTGCGGACGTGATACGCAATTCTCACGCGCCAGCGGGGCCGGTGCTCCAGATTACGCCCGATCCGATGTGTCATGTGTAAACGCCCCTCCGGCGGGGAAGCCGCGCGCCCGTGCGCTAACGCAGCTTCCCCGCCTGTCAGAATCGGCTCCGGGGACCGGGCGCGGTCCCGGTCATGTATTGCCCGCAGGCAGACCATTAGACCCCGCGCTTCCCCGGAGGCGCATGTGTGTACCGGGAGGAGCGCGCTGGTGGCGCGCTCGACTCCCGGCGGGCGGGGAGGGTTCCGCCCTGCAATATGTCCGCTTCCCTCCATCCGAGAGGTAGAAGATACACCACCGATGGCGGTATGTCAAGGCCGCGTTTAGACGCTACGCCGCTTCCTCCTCATCCTCCCGGCACTCCTCGCAATCGCCATCCTCAACGTCTCCGCTGGGATAGAAGTCTCCGCAGGTATTGCACTCGGTCGCGCAATCCGCGCAGAGATCCTCTCCGGCCTTCGTCGTCACCAGCTCTACACGCTCGTCGCAGTGCTCGCAGGGCGGCGGCGCGCAATCCTCGCAGTATGACCGGCCCTTGCTTTCCACGTACACCTCATCATCGCTCGGATAGCTGGCGCTGCACTCCTCACAATAGAACGCGTCATCGTCCGCGCAGGCCCGGCACCATGTCTCGTCGTTTACACACTCGTAATCATCTTCCGGCTGCGCCGTCTCGCAGTGCGAGCACCAGATAGACGAATTGTCTACGCAGGATTCGCACCATATCTCATCGCCTACGCTGCGGCCTTCGTCTTCGTCGCACTGGTCTTCGCAGCGCCCGCATCTAAACGTCGGACATGCCCGAATAACCCCTTGCGTACCGGGGCTGTAGCTGCCCCTGGCGTCCACGTAGATGTAATCCTCGTGCTCCGCGCCATCGGGGCCGAGTAGACTGACCTCATACGCGTCGATATACGGCGCTACGAGCCGCTCGTCGCCCGCATCCGGCACCGGAAGCCGCAGCAACCGGGCGCCGTTGAATGCTCCAGCCTCCGCCCGCGTGTAACCGTCATCCTGAAGCACGCGCTCCAGCCGAGCGGGGTCCCCGTAGAACCCCCTGTAGAGCTTCTTCTCCGGCCAGCAGAGACACCGCGCTTGAATATCGCCCGCGTCATTTCGGACGTAGGCGATGCCAAGGTCCCCGGCGCCGTATGCGCGCGTCGGATGAACCCCGTTCGTATCGTACTGACTCACTTCATGCGACATGCAGGACCGCGGGCCGCTCGTATAAACGGCCTCGATTTCATCCGGCGTCAAGGCGATTTCCAGCGTCGGTGGAGCCGCCGCAGCGCCCCATGCCGCCGCCCATTCGGCGATTGCCTCGGGCGCTAGAAGCCGCGCGTAGAATTTGGTGAGGTACTTCCCCGGTCGCGTCTTCGTCTGGCGGTCAGCTTCGCCATGCTCCGCGCTGCGCGTGTAGGCCAGCTTCGCTGGCTCATCGCGCGAGACATGCGGAAAGTGCAGTCTGCGCGCCGCTGAAAACATCGGAGAATTCCAACTCGCGCTAATCCACGGCATCTCGCCCCACGGAGGCGGCTTGTAATACCCCGAGCGCAACCGCTCGCGCTGGTCGTCTTCCCATCCCATGACGGGCACCCTCCCGCGCGTTTATCCGCGCATGACTGAACCCTGCCCGCGCGGCGACATGCCTCGCGACCCCCGAAGGGGCTCGTCAGGCCCGAGGCGGAACCCCCGGACTTCCCCGCGTCTAAACGCGGGGATTCGGCTCTCAGTCCGAATCGGTGTCTGCCTCGCGGTCGAGATCCGCGAGACAGTGGCGCACCATGCGCCGCGCGAGCGTGCTTACCGCACACTCCTCCTCGGTCGCAGCGCCTCGCAGCGCCTCGGCCTCGGCTCCGTCGAAGCGCAGTGCGACGAGCACCGCGCCCGTGCGCCGGAAGTGTTTACCCCGGCGCAGCTTGAATCGCATAGGCGATCCCCTTACGTGAAAGGGGGCGGAGCGTTTACACGCCCCGCCCCACGGTTGGCGTTCCGCTGCTCGCGTCGCGCTAGACCAGCACGTTGAGCAGCGCCTCGCGCTGGTCGGCGTCGATTGCAAACGCGATGACCTCGGCCAGCTCGTCGGGCGTCAGGCTCATCGCCGCCGCCTCGATGGCGGACTCAGAGTCCACCATGACCTCATGCAGCACCGAGTCGCCGTTCGCATCCTCTATCTCGATCTCCATCTCGAACATTCGGCCTCCCGCGCGAATCCGCGCATGTGCGATTGAGACCCTATTATAGTCCACCGATGGCGGACTGTCAAGGGCCGGTAAACCCCGAGAGTACATGAGGCGCGGCGTGCGTTTACACGCCGCGCCCGATCTACCCTCCGGTCTATGTGACGTTCTTGACGTGACTGTTTAGACAGTCCGTCCATTCGCGCGATGGCGAGAAGAGCAGCGCGAGCCGGAGGATGTCATTCGCCTCCAGCCTATGCTGGCGCGCAGTGGCCGCGCGATCCCCGCCGCGCGATGCCTCGACCCGATCCCCGAGCCGCTGATAGTGCTCCGCGAGAAGTAGCAGCGCGTTGCACACCACCCACTCGTGCCCGTCCGGTACGTTTACACGCATTCGTAATACCGGGCGATCAGGTCGAGCACCGCGGCGGCGCCGATCAGCGTGCCGACGCTGAAACCGATCAGTAGCAAGCCGATGCGATCCTTCGTGTCGGTCTCGAATGTGCGCGACGCATGCCGCATCCTCGCGCGCCAGACACGCCGCGCGATCCAACCTCTCGGCCAAACGTCCACCAGTCGATCCATGCTGCCCTCCCGCGCGTGTAAACGCGCATCCGACCCGAGTGTCGGTCTCAGGGTCGCGCGCCCGTTTAGACGCGCGCCCTGAAATCGAACCTCCAGCCTAGCTCTCGTCGTCTCGCGCCTCCGCATCCTCGACCAGCCGGTCGATCGACCGGAGCCGCTCATCAATCGCTGAGACGGTGGCAACCGTCATGCTGGTGGCCCCGGCCAGCAGCATGATCCGCTCCGCGAGCCCGAAGAGCCGCAGCTCCAGATCCCTGACCTCCAGCCCAAATGCGGGCTCGTCGCCGTCGCGCATCGCATCCCTCCCGCGCGTCTACACGCCGCGCGCAGCTTCCCGGTGCATCCGAGTTGCCATTCGACGGTCCCGCGTTTACACGCGGGCCGTCGGATCGCACCTCCGATCTAGCCGCCCCTCATCGACCGCAGCTCGCGCCGCATCCGGGCGATCCCGGCCAGCATGACCCCGCTGGCGACGCCCGCGCCCCATGCCGCGGCGACGCCCGCCAGCGCCAGTTCCAGGCCGATCATCCGTCCGCCCGCCCGAGCTGGCGGAGCATGCGATCGGCGACCTGCGCCATCGCGCGCAGATCCTCGGCCCTGCGCCCGAACGTCCGCGCCAGCATCTCGGACCTGTCCGTCCGGGGATGCGTCGCCAGCGCCCGGAGCCTGCGATCCTGCGCGTGCGCCGCCGTCACCCGGAGCCGCTCGCGCGCCTGTAGCGCCCGCTCGACAGTGTGGAACATCGGAAGCCTCATTGTGCCCTCCCGCGCGTTTACACGCGCTTTCGTTCGGCCCATCCATTCCGACCGCGACGTTTGCCGCGACCGGGAGGGATGAGGCGGCCCCGAAGGGCCGCCCGGTCATCTCAGTCCCCAGGCACGAGGGTCAGGTGCTCGCCAGTGCATTTGCACCCGACCATGCCGCGAGCGGCCTGCGTCTTGCTCATGCGCGCGATCGTCCCGCAGTCCGCCGGGCATACGTACTTGAGGCTGCGCCCGGACTTCGGCGGACCCTTGCCCGGATCGGTCGGACCCAGCGGCCCGCCGGGGAAGATCGGGAACCCCGGACCCGAAGGCAGGCGCCCCAGCGTGGGATCGTTTAGACGCGCGTGAGGGTACTCACCCACTTCGCGTTCCAGCGCTTCCAGCGCCAGACCGATCCACGAGCCGACCGGCACATGCGTGGCCGTCGGCGGCCCCTCAAGCCCCACTTTGCGGCACACCTGCGCGAACGGCGCCTTATGCCCATGCTGGACCCCGACGAACGCATGCACCAGCTCGTGGAGCAACGTCCCGAGCACGTCATACGCGGAGTCATTCACCAGTAGGCCGGGATGGATGAAGATCTGCGCCCGGCGATCGTCGGCGCAGGACACGTCCCAGCACTGTCCGATGGCGACGCCCCGACCCTGACGGCCCTTCGGGAACCCGACCGAGACCCGGACCTCGGGGAAGCCCCCGTCCGGCTCTTCCAGCTCGCCCCATGCGTCCGCCTGTAGCAGAGCGGACAGTCCGGGGATGGCGGCCTGTAGCCACTCCTCCCGGTTTCCGTAGCGACTCATCCTGCGACCCTCCCGCGCCATCCGGCGCCTTTCGATTCAAAGGGGAAGATAGACCACGGATGGCGGAGGGTAAAGATCTCTAACCGGCAGAGAATGAATCTTACACCTTTGTACGCCCGTCCTGCTAATTAGGCAGGCTCATTCTGGCCGTTAGAGCGGGAGGGTGAGACGTTTACACCCTCGGCCTCACCCACGCCCCGCTTAGCCCTGGGGGCATTAGCCCACGGACGCATGGGCTTCGCCGGAACCACGTTTAGACCCGGCACCAAATCGACTGGAGACACCTGTAGACCCGCGGCTAAACGCACGAGAGTCCTGAGCTTCAAGCCGTACACATCGCCGTGCTCCAGCGCCCGTACCGTCTCCGGCGACGTCCGGCACAGCGAGCACACGTCATGCACCGATAGACCCCGAGCCTCACGAATCCGTGCCATCGGCCACAGCGGTCGAGAACGCGGCGCCCGGCTCAACTCTCGCCTCCGTCCCGACCTTCACCGTCAGGGAGGCAAGCGTCGTCTAAACGGATCGCACCGCGCGTAGCATAGTGCTTCGCCACCAGATCCATCCCAGGCGCACCCAACTCCACGGAACGTCTACCAAAGTACGCGAGACGCTCGTGCAAGATGATCCAGCCCACCGTCCCCGTCGGCACACCCCAACGCATCCCCAGCTCCTCCATCACCCGCATTTCCCAAGGCCGCAACATCAACCGGATCGGGTGCTTACGCTTCCAGTCATCCTTCGGCCAGTGATGCAGACTGCGACCACGCTTCAGCAGTGGCGGCCACGCATCGGCAGGCCAACGGTCCTTCGGGAAAGTCAACCGCGGTTTACGCATGGGTGGGAGTGTAACGGGCGCGAGGGAACATGCAGGTATAGACGGGCGCCGCCTGACGGACCGGATCGGAGGCGAACGGTATCGCTTCCCCACCAATCCGACACCAGAACGGGCTCGGAGTCCGTATAAACACGTCAGAATCGGCCCGGAGGCAGGGCCGCCTCAGCGGAGAAAGCACGCAGACGCACAACAGCGGGGGGGGCACCCCCCGAATGGGTCCCACAACGACGGCGGGGGGGCATGATAGGACCCACACCTACATGCGCCGTGTGCCACACTCATGGTGGTCCGAGGCCACGCAGTCCGTGCGGAGACCGTTCGGCGATCGGCGTGGGCATGGGAAGGGTGGTTGCTGTCGGGGAAGGGGCCCTGGTACCCGGCAGCAGGTAGGACCGTTCGGGTGTCGCGCCCCACCCGTGGTGCTACCCTGGTTCTGGCGCGGTAGCTCAGCCGGTAGAGCACCCGGTTGAAGTCCGGGGTGTCGACGGTTCGATTCCGTCCCGTGCCACCAGTCGGGTCCCCACTCGCTGCGGGCCCCTTGTGCGGCCACCACCTATGGTGCTATGTTGCCTATGCCCTCGGTCGGGGCTCACCCCACAGGCAACAGGCATCACGACTCACCTTCGTAGTGCCGGGCCCCGGCCGGGGGTACCTGGGAGGTACTGTGGCGATTTGGGTGCTGTGGAGCGCGGTGGGGCTGTGTCTGGTCGCGGCGCGGGTGCTGTGGCGGGCGAGGTTGGCTCACCAGCGGGCTCGGTTGGAGCTGGAGGCGATCACGGCTCGGATGGAGCGGGAGCTTGGGGAGCTGACTGTGGAGCAGTCGGATCTGGAGCGGCTCTTGCGGACCTTCCACGGGGGGCATCATCCGAAGCCTCCGACGGTGCACTGATGGGGCCGGTGGAGTGGCCGGAGCTGGCGCCGTGGGTGCCGGTACTGGCTGGGATCACGGCTTCGTGGCTGGTGGGCTGCGCGATCGGGAACCTGCTGGGAGAGCTTGCGGGCCGGAGGGTTGAGGAGCGGCGAAGACGCTCTATTGCAGCGATTTCAGGTAGATACGAAGAGGGAGCACGCCCTGGAAATCGTGTCAAGCACTATTTTACAAGTCGGCGTAGGCGCTGACGTTTATACGTGTTCTGGAAATCGGGTTCTACACCCCATTCGTTTGGGGCGTTAGCCACACAGGAGGTTCGATGTACCGTTCTCAGGCAGTCGCTACAGAGGCCGAGTCGGAGGAGATTCTCCGGCTTCACGAGTCGGCGCGCACGACGCGCGTGATCGCGATTGGGTCGGCCCACGCGATGACGGGCGGGGCGAGCGCCGATGCGCGGCGTGCGTTCATCCGGCGCCTCGACGAGAGCGCGCGCTCTCACGGGCTCGCGGATCAGGCAGGCGAGTGGGGCTTCGACGCCGAGACTCGACAGTTTCTCTCCGAGCACCCGATTGTCGAGGATTCTTGATGGCGTGCCCGGATTGCGGAGCCGAGGAAGCGGCGCTGCACGGTTTCGGCTGTCAGGAAGCGCGTGCGCGTGCGGGAGCGATCGGGACGCCCGAACCGGCCCGCGAGGCCGTGCTGCCAGGGACGTTCGAGGCCGTGCTGCGGCCGACGTTCGAGACCGCGGCTCAGCCCACTGAGGAGGACGAACGGTGGGCGGGCGGGTACGAGGGCGGCGGCCCGCAGCGGACGGACGGCGGCGAGCTGACGGAGGATGAGGTCGCCGCCGACTATGTGCAGCGGCCGGAGGCGGAGTCGGCGGAAGTCCAAGCGATCCTGACGGATCAGCAGCGGCGGCGTCAGCGCTTGGAGCAGCGGACTCAGGAGTCGATCGAGCGCGGACGCGAGCATGTGCCCGCCTTCATCGAGGCGGTCAAGAGCTTCGCGGAGTTCGCCGAGCGCGACTGGCACGAGCGGATCTACGAGGCGAAGTGGTGGTCCCCGGCGACGCTGACGACCGAGCAGCTCTTCGCACTCCGGGCTCTCATTCAGGACCGCTACTGCCTGAATGCGCTCGCCATCCCGCTGATTGACGTTCTATTCCGGCTGATCGGCCAGCCCGAAGACGTGATCGACACGCGCGATGCCGGAAACCTATGAGGTCGGCCTCGCGGAGCGCGAGATCCTGTACCGGGCGTCCGAGTTGATCGCGGCGGGCTGGTGCCAGGGCAGTTTCCGCATGGGCCACCGCTACAGCCTGACCGGGGCGATCCTCTACGGGGCCCGGCAACTGCGGGCCGAGTACAAAGGCAGCGAGTACGAGGCGTGGCGCGGGACGCACTTCGGGGCCCAGCGCGCCAAGCGGCGTGTGCGCGACGCAATTCAGTGTCGGGTCGGGCAGGCGATGCCGATCGAGCGCTGGCAGGACAAAGACAACCGCACGAAGGTCGAGGTGCTCGGCCTTCTCAAAGATGTGTTGGCCGAGGCCGACGCGGAGTACATGGAGGCATGAAATGACCGAGAACGCGAACGGGACGAACGAGATCATCATGATTGTGGACCGCAGCGGCTCGATGGGGTCGTGGCTGTCGGACGCACACGGCGGGATCAACACATTTCTGCGTACCGAGCAGGACCGGGACCCGAAGACGCGGCTGACGTACTGCCACTTCGACACGGAGTACGAGATCCTGCACGACGGCGTGGAGATCGGGACGGTGAAGGAGCTGCCGCTCGTGCCGCGCGGGGCGACGGCGCTGCTCGATGCGGTCGGCCGCACGCTCGCGCAGGTCGAGGAGCGGCACCGCACGGGCGAGAAGCCTGCCAAGGTGTTCCTGATGGTCGTGACGGACGGCCACGAGAACAGCTCGCGCGAATTCACGAAGAAGACCGTGCAGGAGTCGATGGCGCGTGTACGCGCGGCGGGCTGGGAAGTGAACTTCCTGGGCGCCGACGTCGACGCCTTCGCGGAGGCCGGTGCGATGGGCGTGAGCCTGTCGAACACGGCGCAGATGGTGAAGAAGGGCGCGTCGATCCGTGCTGCGATGGGCTATACGGGCCAGAACGTGGGCGACTACTTCTCGGGCACGTCGAGCAGCACGGCGTACACGACCGAGCAGAAGACAGAGATCGAAGAGGCGGAGTAGGTGATCCTCGCCGCCCTCGCCGCAGTGCTGTTCGCGTCAAGCGCGGCAGCCGAGCACGAGTTCGGCTGGATCGCGCCTTCGGGTCCGATCAATCACTACATGATCTACCTGGGCGAGGAGAGCCAGAGCCCGACGCGCACCGTGCCCTTCCTCTTCAAAGAGGCGGACGCGGACGGCATCACGCGCACCAGCATTGAGATCGACGCCAACGTCGGCCACTACGCCACGATCACCGCGCACAACGAGGCGGGCGAGTCCCTGCACTCGAACGAAATCTACGTCGCGGCAGTCGTACCGGACGGCACGGCCCTGCTGGAAGTCGTCGGGCTGCTGCGTGACGCACACCAGAAGCGTCTGCGGCTTGCAGACCCGAAGGGAGAGGTGACCGAATGACCGAGAAGATCGAGGGCTACCTCCAGCGCTTCGTGGAGGAGTCGAACCGCATCGAGGGCATTCCCGAGGTGCGCGAGGGCGAAGTGCGCGAGCTGCACGACTTCTTGGCGCGCGACCTGTCGATCGCCACGGTCGAGGATCTCGTCACCGCGTTTACGCGCGGTGCGCGGCTCCGCAGCCTCAAGGGCATGGACGTCTGGATCGGCGACCATACGCCGCCGCGCGGTGGCGCCGAGGTGGTCGCGAAGCTCGACCGGCTGCTCGAACGCATCCGGCACCACGAGCTGCGGCCCTGGGAGGCGCACATCATCTACGAGATGCTGCACCCGTTCGAGGATGGCAACGGACGCAGTGGCCGGGCCATCTGGCTCTGGATGATGGTGCGCGACGCGAACCCGGCGGTCACCCAGGAGCGGCGGCTCTTCCTGCACGAGTTCTACTACCAGACGCTCTCCGAGGATCGCCAGATCCGCGACAAGCTGACCGCGCTGATCGAGCAGACCGTGGCTGACAGTGGCAAGGTGCTGCGAGAGCTGTCGTAGATGGACCCGGAGTGGCGTGAGGTGCCGGTGATCGTGGGGCTTGGGGTGGGGGGGATTCTGTGATCTCCACCCTCGCCGCATCCTGCCTCTTCCTTTCCATGTCCGGCCCAGGCCCGAACGTCACTTGTGCGGTGGCCGAGGACACGGGCAACACGGTCTGCGGTGAGATCCATCATTGCAACGAGGAGTCGAAGCTCCGCGAAGTCGTGATCTGGAGGCTGTGGGTAGACATCGTCCGACAGCAACTTGCGGACCCGAATGGAGAGTGAGGAAATGAGCAGAACCGTGACCGATTGCCATGAGCAAAACTCGCAGTACGCCTGCCTGACAGGCACGGCGGAGCGGTGGCTCCGAAAGATTCACACCTCTAGCACGCGGTCGAACCCCGACGCCAGGGCAATGCTTCGCGAGATCGCAGAGCACATTCGCGATTGCAGGTACCCAGGTGAAGCTGCCAGTGTGCTCGTCGAGCATCTGGAGACAAGGGAGTCCTGATGGAACCGGGACCTGAACTAGACGCGCGAGTGGCGATAGAGATCATGGAGTTCACGAGCGCCGATGCGTACAAGCCGTCTCAAGATGGCCCCCTGCGGTTCATCGAAGGCGTGTGGCGATCGTGGTCCCCCTCCACCTCCATCTCAGATGCGATGGAAGTGGTGGAGAAGATGGAGCGGGACGGTTGGGGCCACCAGCATCTGCGCTACTCAACCGGCGCGACCGACGGTGGTCGCGTGATTCGCTGGGTGTTCATGCAACCGGGACACGGGCATCTCTCTATGAGTAAAGCCGAAGCCGACACCCTTCCTTACGCAATCAGCCTGTGTGCCTTGAAGGCTGTAGGGAAGGAAGCAGCCCGCCGAGAGGCCGCCGCCTACCGACGAGGCGTAGAGGCCGGGGCGAAGTGGGGAGCGGAGCAGATGCGGAAGGGCTCACGAATCAGCGAGAACTTCCGGCACGGTTACTCAGAGAGTTGCACCATCGTCGTTGACGAGACCCCCACCGAGATAACAGCACGAGCAGTAAAGGAACTCTGCGATGCCTAACCCCGACCCCACACCCGAACTGGACGACGCATGAAGACGGTACCCGAGGGCGTGCCCGCGGAGGCACGAGCACGAATCGAGAAGATCGCCCGGGAGCTGAATGACGCGATCGAACCGATCGCCCAGCGGTATCAGGTCGCCTACGCGCTCTCCGCGTTCATCTTCCTGAATGACGAGCAAACGCAGGGCGTTGCGGTCATGCAGACGAACATGGACGAGGGTCCGGCCGTGACGATGATGAAGAAGTCGATCGCGGCGACCGAGGCGGTTACGCCCCCGAAGGGGCTGCACAACTAAACGAGGAGCCCCGGGGGTGCTACCGGCCTTCGGGCGACCCCCCGGGGCCCGTCCAGACAGCGCTACTACGGGAACGTCTAAACGGTGCAGCCAGTGTTTGTCAAGCCCAGCGCCGTGCAGTATGGTCGCGCGAGGGGGGTGAACATGCCCAAGATGAATCCGGAGCATTACTCGCACAACGGCCCGGGCGGGAAGAAGATCGCCCGCGAGACCGACCGCTGTCTGCCCGTCGAGAAGGTCGGCGGCAAGGACTCCGCCGGGATGACCGGCACGAAGTACACGGGCGCCCACACGAAGTCGCACAGCGGCGGGTTCGCCAAGGTGGTCGGCCAGAAGAAGGGCGGCAAGGGCTAGATGCCCACGAAGAGCGCGAAGCAGCACCGCGCGATGGCGGCTGCCGCCGCAGGACGCTCGACCCTCGGAATCCCGGTCGAGATCGGCCGGGAGATGCTGAAGGCCGACGCCAAGCCGAAGACGAAGACGAAGCACGGGGGGAAGCGCAGTGCCGGGGGAAAACGCCCACGTAGAGGGTGACGAGGCGACAGCGGCCGTACCTACGAGTACGGAGAAGCGTGACGCCACAGATCCAGAGATCGAGCGAATCGCCGAGCTACTCGGCGAGGATGTGTTGATCGTCACCCGCTCTGACGCCGAGACCTACGCGCGCATCCACTACGAGTGGGTCGCCATGCAACGCGCCATGAACGGGGACCCAGCGCCGGAGCAGTGGGCACAATTGTGCGGTTCCGAGCGCGAACTGTTGATCTCGGCGATGGCGGAGCTGCTCAACCGGTTCGAGGCGGACATGGCTGACGCCCCCCTGGGAGACGAGGATGGGGCGGAGTACCGATAGGCAGGTCGAGATCGCCGAGCGCGAGTCGTTCGGCAGCTTGATGGAGTCCGCGGCCGAGAACTCGGCCCGGACTCAGGCGCAGCAGTACGTCGACCTCGCCGTGAAAACGCTCGCGCGCGTCATGCGCTCCACGAAGACGAGCCCGAGCGCCAAGGTCTCCGCCGCGCGCGAGATGCTCGCCCAGGCTTACGGCAAGCCCACGCAGCAGGTCATCCACTCGGGGGACGGCGGGGGCTTCAACGTCCAGATCATCCAATTCTCCACCGGACAGCGCGAGGAACACGTCATTGACGTGCCGGTGGACGCATGCCCGCAGGAAGAGCGGCTAGTCTCGGACGAGCTGTAAAGCGCGCTGGTAAGCGCTACATCGACTGGGCAGACGAGCCGATTCACGGCCCGAATGCGGAGTCGTTCGGCGCCGTTGAGTCGATCGCGCGCAACCCCATGCTGCACGCGATCACCGCGGGTGCAGCAGTGCCGAAGCTCGCAGAGGGCATCGGCAACGTCGGGAAGCTGCTCGGGCAGGTGAACCAGCAGGAGCCGGTCACCCCGCAGAGTCTCGGCAGCATGGTCGGCGACATTGGCGTGACCGGAGCTGCCCAGGCCGCGAACTACCTGGGCGTCCCCACGGCGCTGCGCGGAATCGGCGCGGGCGCGCAGTACCTACAGGACAACTTCGTCCCGAATACGCCGCAGGGCGGCGGCGCGTTCGGTCTCAGTCCTCTCACGAGCGCCGGGAGACTCGGCGACGCGATCGAGGCGAAGGCCACACGGGGGCTCGAAGGACCCTCGCGCGCAGATGCGGAACCGACGCAGGGGACCGGCGTCGAGATGCCCCCGGTCATGTTCCCCGGCGCGCAGATGACCGCGGTACTGAATGCCGTCGGCAAGCCCTTGAAGGGCGCGCGGCGTGTCTTCTTCCGCTCGGTCACGAGCGAAGATATGTCGACCCCCTTCCACGACCCGGACTCGATCAGCCACCCGGCCTTCAAGCCTCTGGTCAAGATGTTCCGCAAGGCCGCGAAAGAGAAGCGCCCCCTGGGCGAGACTCGCGCCTTCGTCGACGACCCCTCGTGGCGCCGAGTGATCGACGGCACGACAGGCGTCGAGCGCAAGAGCGGGTACGGTGGCGGACGGCTGTATGACCGGGCGGGGAACGAGATCCCGAACGTGGTCGTCGAAGATGCGATGACCACCGTCTTCCCGTCGCGCGAGGTGAAGATGAATCTCGGCGTGACGCAGAAGGGCAAGAAAGAGCTGCTCGACGTCGACGTCACCTTCTACGTCGAGCCCCATACCCGCAACGTCACGCTCTCCAGCATGTCCGAGAGTGGACGCGGTATCGGCAATCAGGTCTCAGGCGCCACGAACAAACTCGGCACGCGCCCGCTCATCGAGCTGGTGCAGCGCGTGGCCAAGGAGTTCCCCGAGGCCGACATTATGCAGTACATGCGCGTGGGCGGGCGCATCGGCAAGGCCCGCACCGGCAAGGTGCCGCTACACGGCAGTCCGCCGACTTGGAAGAAGGTCAACCTGAAGGGCATTCGCGAGGGGAAGACCCAGCGCGACGAGCTGTTCAAGTTCCAAGGTGGAACGCATCGCGGCTTCGGCGACGAGGTACGCAGTCCGTGAACCTGACGCTGCCGAACAACTGGTCTCCCCGGCCCTACCAAATGGCCATGTGGGAACACATGGAGCGCCAGACCAGCGAGATGAAGGCGCGCGACTACGAAGGTCTCGGTGCGCGTGCCGCCTGCGTGTGGCACCGCCGCGCCGGAAAAGACCTGTGCATGATCCACTTCTGCGCGACGCAAGCCTTCCAGCGCGTCGGCATGTACTGGCACATCCTGCCCACCTACCGGCAGGGACGCAATATTGTGTGGAACGGGAAGACACGGGACGGTGTACCGTTCCTCGACGCCTTCCCCGGTTCCGCAGATCCGTCGCTCAAGAGCGGCGTCGATCGCAAGCGCGATGACGAGATGATGCTGTGGCTGCCGAACGGCAGCACCTATCAGGTGGTCGGCGCGGACGAGCCCGATCGGCTGGTCGGCGCGAACCCGATCGGCGTCATCTTCTCCGAGTGGTCGATCATGAACCCCTCGGTGTGGGAGCTGATCTCGCCGATTCTCGCCGAGAACGGCGGCTGGGCCGTGTTCATCTACACGCCCCGTGGGCGGAACCACGGCTTCAAGACGCTGAAGAGCGCGATGGAACTGCCGGAGTGGTTCGGCCAGAAGCTCACCGTGGACGACACGCACGCCGTCTCGGCGGACGTGATCCAGTCCGAGCGTGACCGCGGCATGCCCGAGGAGATGATCGAGCAGGAATACTGGTGCTCCTTCGATGCGCCGCTGGTCGGCTCGTACTACTCCGCCGAGATGGGGCGCATGACCAGTGACGACCGCATCTGCAAGGTGCCCTGGGAGTCCGACCTGCCGGTGCTCACGGGCTGGGACCTGGGAATCGGCGACGCGACCTCGATCTGGTTCTACCAGATGGTCGCCCGCGAGGTGCGGTTCATCGACTACTACGAGTCGAGCGGCGTCGGCCTCGACCACTACGCGAAGGTGCTGGCCGAGAAGCCGTACACCTACGGCGACCACATCGGGCCGCATGACGTGCAGGTGCGTGAGCTGGGCACCGGGCATTCTCGGCTGGAGAGCCTGCGCAACCTCGGCATTCGCATGCGCGTGGCTGCGAAGCTGTCGGTCGACGACGGCATCAGCGCGACGCGCAACCTCTTGAACCGCTCGTACATCGACGAGAACAAGTGTGCACGCGGGATCGACGCCCTCCGGCAATACTCGAAGGAAGAGATCCAGGGCCTCACCGGCCCGAACGGCGAGAAGCTCTACCGGGATAAGCCGAAGCACGACTGGACGTCGCACGCGGCCGACGCTCTTCGTGTGATCGGCGTGGGTATCCGCCCCCCGAAGAAGAAGTACGACCGACTGGCGCCGCATTTGGCGATTGTCTGATGCCCGCTATTGCGCTCCAGAATCGAATCGACGTGCTCGAAGCCAAGGTGGCCGATCTGGAGCAGCTCACGGACGAGCTGCTGCAACTCATGAACGGCCCCGACGGCAACATCGACGTCCGCGACGTGCTCTACCCGATGACACTCCGCAAGCTCGGAATGGACCCGCCCGCTCGGAAGCTGGAGCCCGGAGAGAGCCGTAAGGATGTGCCGATCGCCGAGCCCGGGTCGCAGTCGCATGGTGTGCCGGTGGGCGGAGGGCAACAGCAGTGACCATCCCTCTGAAGAAGGTGCCGGAGATCGAGCAGGACCGCGGCGAAGAGACGCGCATCAAGCCGCTGACCGAGGATCAGGTCAAGGCGGTCGTCGAGTTCGAGATTCAGGACGCGATCGGCGGCATCGGGTCCGAGATCGCCGAGCAGCGCCGGAAGGCCATCCAGTATTACTACGGCAGGGAGTTCGGCAACGAGCAGGACGGCCGTTCTAAGGTGATCCTGACGGACGTCGCGGACACGATCGAGTGGATGATGCCGACGCTCATGCGCATGCTGACGGGCACGTCGCGCGTTGTGAGCTACAGGCCGCGCCGGGTGGATGACGAACCCGCGGCCGAGCAGGCGACCGAGTACATCAACTACGTGTTCTTGCAGGAGATGAACGGCTTTCAGATTCTCCACGACTGGTTCAAGTCCGCCCTGCTGGAGAAGAACGGCATCGTCAAGTGCTACCTCGACTCGCGGGTGCGTCCGGAGCTGGAGCGGTACGAGGAGATCACGCAGGAGCAGGCGGCGTTGCTGCTCGATGACGATGCGATCGAGATCCTCGACTGGGAGGAAGACCAGTCCGCGATCGGGCCGGACGGCTCTCCCGTCTCCACATTCGACGTCGACATTCGGCGCATGGACATTCGGCACGAGATCCGCGTCGAAGGCGTACCGCCCGAAGAGTTCTTGATCGCGCGGCGTTGCCTGGAGTTGAATGACGATACGTCATTCAGCGCGCATCGTGCGAAGCGCACGGTCTCCGATCTCGTGTCGATGGGGTTCGACCCCGACTTCCTCCAGAGCATTCCGTCCGACGACATGCCCGAGTACAACTTGGAGCGGACGGAGCGGCTCTCCGAGGACGAGACCTTCCCGGTGAGCACGTCAGATCGTCACGATGAAGCCGCACGCGAGATTTGGGTGACCGAGTGCTATGTGCGGATCGACGAGGACGGCGACGGGTACACCGAGCTGCGTAAGGTGGTTGTAGCCGGAGAGACGGGCGTGGTGTTGATGGATGACGAGGAAATTACCCGGAACCCGCTCCACAGCATCACGCCTGTCCCCATTCCGCATAAGTTCTTCGGGCTCTCGATCGCAGATCTGGTCATGGACTTGCAGCTCATCCGGTCGACTCTGCTCAGGCAGATGCTCGACAACCTCTACCTCATCAACAATCCGCGCACGGCGGTCATCGAGGGGATGGTCGAGATCGAGGATCTGCTCACCAGCATGCCGGGCGGCCTCGTGCGCACCACCGGGCCGGGCGCCATCGAGCCGCTGCTCATGCAGCCGCTCGGGCCGATGGCGTTCAACATGCTGGAGTATCTGGAGGACGTGAAAGAGAACCGCACGGGCGTGGCCAAGCCCTTCACCCAGGGCGAGAACGCTGCGGCGCTCAACCCCACCGCGACTGGCATCTCGTCGCTCATGTCCTCGGCGGCCCAGCGCATCGAGCTGATCGCCAAGATCTTCGCCAATAGCGGCCTGAAGTCGCTGTTCAAGGATCTGCTGCACCTCCACGCCTCATCGCCCGTGAAGGAGCGCGTCTTCCGGCTGCGCGGCGAGTGGGTGAACATCGACCCGTCGATTTGGGATACGGAGATGGACGTGGAGGTCGAGGTCGGGCTCGGGGTGAGTCAGGCGGCCGAGCGGATCTCGCAGCTCCAAGCCATCCTCGCGACGCAGCAGCAGATGGTGCAGGCGGGCGCGGGCGGCAAGCTCGTGACGCCCCAGCACATCTACCGGGCCGCGAACAAGCTGGCCGAGGCGATGGGCTTCACCACACCCGAGATGTTCTTCGCCGACCCGAAGGAGCAGGAGATCGAGGCGCCGCCGGACCCGAAGATGATCGAGGCGCAGCAGAAGGGGCAGGAGTCCCAGGCCAAGCTCCAGCTCGAACAGGACAAGTTGAAGATCGAGAAGCAGGAGCACGATGATCGGCTCGGGCAGGCGAAGTACGAGGCCGACCTGAAGGCGCAGATCGAGCGAGAGCGGATCGCGAGCGCCGAGCGGCTGGAGAACCGGCGGATCGAAATGGAGCGCGAAAAGGCGCGGCAGAAAGATATGACCGACCGGATGCACAAGGGACAGGCCAATGCCGCGTGAGCTGGACGAGATACAGAGGATCGCCCGGGCAGACCGGGTTCACGAGCTGCTCGGGAACGATCACGTTATCGCGGCATTAGCGGCAATCGAGACGCGCTGGCTGAATGCAATTCGTAGGTCACAGCCTGCTCAAACCAAAGAGCGGGAACAGGCTTACGCAGTTCTGCGTGGGCTTGATGAGTTCGTCACAGAGTTGACAAAACTGATACAGGACGGCACGGTCGCGAAAGTCCAGGCGGCAGAAGCGGAATCCAACGCGCAGTGACACAGCCTGCTCAGCCGCAGAGCCAACGTGAAATCGAAGCGTCGATCGGTGCACTCCTCGATACCGAGTTGAGTGCCGAAGACAGCACCCGTAAGCGCACGGGACCCGGGGGCGAGGTCGTCGAGGAAGAGATCGACGACGACCCTGGCACGGAGCCCGTCGAAGATGACGAGGTTGCTGCGGACGAGGGTGACGACGACGATTCGGAGGGCACCGAAGACGCCGAACCCGGCGAAGGGGAAGGCGAATCTTCGGATGACACAGAGGACGAGGGGATCTCAACCCTCGACGATCTCTCCGCGTCCTTCGAGATGGATCAGGACGAGTTCCTCTCCGCCATCAAGGTCGACGACGCGGGCACGACGCTGGCGCAGCTCGTCGAGGCGCACACGAAGTCGCCGCAGAACGCGCTGCTGACGCAGCAGATCGAGGCCGACTCGGCGCGCGTACTCGAAGAGAAGACCGCGCTCACGAAGCAGCGCGAGGAGTACGCGGAGACGTCGCAGAAGTCGGTCGAGCGGCTCGCAGTGGCCGCGGATCACCTACTGACCGAGGTCGAAGGCGAGCGCGGGACGGACTGGGAGAAGCTGAAGCTCGAAGACCCACAGGACTACATGCTGCGCTTCAGCGACCACCAGTTGAAGAAGCAGAAGATCGAGGAGGCCCTGACGCTCATTCGGGCCGAGGCGGACAAGCAGTCCGAGACCGATCAGCAGATCCGCGCCGATTTCGCGCGGGATCAGCAGGCCAAGCTCTACGAGAAAATGCCGGAGTGGCGCAAGGACCCTGTCCGCGCCGAAGCGTTCAAGGGCATCGAGACGTCACTCCGCGCGGCCGGATTCGAGGATGACGACTTCGCCATGCTCGACGACCACCGCATTCTGCTGCAAGCCTATAAGGCGGCGCAGTGGGACGAGCTTCAGCACAAGGGGAAGCTCGTCAAGAAGCGGATCAAAAAGGTGCAGAAGAAGGTCGTGCGCGCAGGTGCACGCCGGAACTCAGAACAGGATAAATCCAGACAGCAGAGAGTCGCGCTCCGCAAACGATTGCGCGCATCGGGCTCAGTCGAGGACGCTGCGGCACTCATGGGGGATCTGGTTTAGATGGCACACCCGACGAACACCTACGACACCTACGACACGATCGGGATGCGGGAGGATCTGAGTGACCTGATCTACATGATCTCCCCGACCGACACGCCCTTCATGTCCAACGCAGGCCGCGGCAAGGCGAGTGCCACCGCGCCGGAGTGGCAGAAGGACGAGCTGGGCACCGCGGGCGAGAACGCGCAGGCCGAGGGCGACGATGCCGCGGGCGACCTGATGGTGAAGACCGTCAAGCTCACGAACAACTGCATGATCTCGCGGAAGGTCGTGGTCATCTCCGGTACGCTGGAGACGGTGGACAAGGCCGGGCGCAAGTCGGAGCTGGCATACCAGCTCGCGAAGAGCGCCAAGGAGCTGAAGCGGGACATGGAGTACGGGCTGACGCAGGACACGGCCCGGTCGGCCACCGACACGCGGAAGCTCGCGGGTCTGGAGAACTGGATGGTGACGAACACGTCGTTCTTCGGCGCGGGAGCCATCTGTCCGCAGACGCTCGAAGTGCCGAATGACGCGGGCGCCATCACGGAGGGCACGCCGCGGGCGATCACGGAGGCGCTCGTGAAGACCAACCTCCAGCTCGTCTGGAACCAGGGTGGCGAGCCGACCATCATCATGTGCGGCGGCGTGAACAAGCAGCGCGTATCGAGCTTCACGGGCAACAGCACCCGCATGGACGTGGGCGAGGACAAGACGCTGACGGCCGCGATCGACATTTACAAGTCGGACTTCGGCACGCACAGGGTCGTTCCCAACCGCTTCCAGAAGTCGCGGTCGCTCTTCAACCTCGACATGAGCTTGTGGGAGGTGCTGTACCTGAGGCCCTTCAAGCAGACGCCGCTGGCGAAGACCGGCGACGCCGAGACGCGCATGCTCATCACGGAGTACACGCTCTGCTCGAAGAACCAGAAGGGCAGCGGCGCAGTCTTCGATCTCACCGTATAGGTCGCGCGGCGCGACGGAGGGGTGCTGGATGGCATACGAACCACGGCCGCTGAACGACCTGTTCTGGTACTTCCACGTACCGGCCATCACCACGGCCGAGAACTTCACGTTCGGCGTGCCCGAGAACGAGCAGGTGTACATCGTCAAGGCGCTGGGCACGACTGGCGGCGCCATCGACGCCAATGCGGACTTCCTGGGCCAGCGGGACAGCACGACGGATGCGGATCTGGATTTCCAAATCCCGACAGCAGGATCGGGCGCGGGTGTGGTGGCAGAGGAGTCGTATGCGCTGAAGCACGAAGAGGATCAGGACTTCCGCATCACCCAGCAGATCCGGTTCCAGAATGACGGTACGCCGACGGGCGGCGTGGGGCATTGCTGCATCGTGCTACGTCGGGACGGGGGGGCCGGAGTATGAGCTGGGTCGCAGGCGATTATCTGATCCCGTTCAAGATCGCTGATCTCGGGACGGCCGAGACCCTCCATGCGGCGATCCCGACGAAGAGCAAAGTGGTGGCGGTGCGGGTCGTGCAGTACGCGACGACGACCACACCGAACACAGGGATGACCGTCAAGAAGAACGACACGGCGATTGGCGCCACCATCATCGTCGGCACGGTCGCGTTTGGCGGCGCGGTGGGGGATGTGACCGAGTTCAACCTGTTGAAGCCGGAGCACGCGGACTTGGCCTTCGAGGAAGGCGACTCCATTGCGATCACGACGGACGGCAATGGGACGGGTCCTGCGAAGGCGATGGTGCATGTGCACATGCGGAGGGCTGCGTAGTGGACTCTGCGTACCTGATCCATATTCCGCTCCAGATCGACACGAATGACGGCATCTCCGAATGGGTGATTGCCCCGGCAGACCTGACCATCGTCTCGATGAGTCTCGCGTGGGGACAGACCCTGTCGGGGACTTCTGCGGTGACCGTCGAGATCGGGGGGACGGCAGTCGCCGGGCTCTCCATCAGCGTCACGGGCGCGCAGGGTCAAGCCACGAGTCACGCGAATTCACTGGACTTGACGCCAACGGATCAAGTCGCAGAGGGCGGTGCAATCGAGATCGTGGCCACTGCGGCCACGACGGGCACCTGGGCCTGCGGCTTCCTCGTCTGCCGTGTGGGGCGAAACTGATGGTCATCAACGGAGTGCCGCTCAAGATCGCAGCGGATTCGGTCACGATCGCCGTGACTACCATCGCCAACACGCCCATCCCCTTCAACTCCGCGGGACAGCGGCCGAAGTACATCATGCTCGTGAACGCGACGGGCGAGGTGCTACGCATTCGCCCGAACCTGAATGGGACGGAGACCAGCGCGACGCTCTCGGCGATTCGCCCGAACGTACCACTGCTGCTCGATGTGATGGGGTTTACACATCTGCGCACGGAGCAGACCGCGTCAGGCGGCTCGCTGTTCATGACGCCGCTCGAAAACGGCGGTGGTGACGAAGGCACCTTCTCCTGATGAAGTTCACGGAAGGCAGCACGTACAAGCGGCTTGCGCAACGCGCGTCGTCGGCGGGGTGTCTTCACGAGGAGATGATCCCCGACCCGGGCACCGACAACCTGATCTTCCGCTACTCGCAGGACTGCGACCCGATCCTCGATAACAACCGAGAGCTGCAAGTCCACGGAGGAGACGGGTACTCGCCGTCGCGCGAGTGGCAGCGTGTCGCGAGCATCCCGAACGTGCTGGTGCACAAGTGGCTGGTCGAGGAGCAGCTCGACGTCATGAAGCCGGAGCACTGGGCGCGTGTACAGCGGAAGCTGAACGATCCCGAATACCTCTATCTGAGGACCGCACCAGGGAGAGTCTAGATGGCAGTGACGTCCTTCGAGGACTACAACGCCCTGAAGGATGCCGTCGCCGACTGGCTCGCGCGGGACGATGTAGCTCCCCGCATCCCCGACTTCATCCGACTGGCCGAGCTGCGCACGCAACGGCGCACGAAGCTCCGGCTCCGCTTCACCGAGGTGAAGACGACGGGCAACATGGTGGCGTCGCAGAGCTACATCACGCTGCCCGCGGCACTCGGCGAGATCCGCGACTTGTGGGTCTCTGGCACGAGCCCCGAGCGCAACATCGACATTGTGTCGCTCCAGAAGCTCGGCGACATTCGCACCAACGATACGGGCGGTGAGCCGAAGGCGGGTGCCATCGTCACGAACACGCTGGAGCTGGCGCCCATCCCGAACGGCGCCTACGCCTACACGCTGATCTACTACACGGCCGGGATCACCGCGCTCTCCGAGGCGAACACGAGCAACTGGCTGCTGTTGAACGCGCCGGACTGTCTGCTCCACGGCGCCCTCTACTACGCCCACGGCTACTTGCAGGACAAGGAGTCGAAGGCCGAATCGAATGCCGACTGGCAGCTCGCCGCGGACGAGCTGCGCATCCAAGAGTGGCATGCGCGCTTCGGTGGTGGGCCGCTCCGGATGCGCCCGGATACCTTCGCATGAGGGTCACCTTCGGTGAATGGCTGCCGGACGCGCCCGAGCTGGCCAACCCTGGCGTGACGGTCGCACGCGGCGTGGTCCCGATCTCGGTCGGATACGCGCCGATGAACGCCTGGGCCGATGGCGGGCACAGCGCGATCGACGCACGGGCGCGCGGCTCGATCGCGATGGTGGACGACGCGGGTAACCCGGTGAACGTCGTGGGGAACGCGACGAAGCTCTACAAGCTCGACGGCACGGGGCTGACGGACGTCTCGATCGCCGGGGGGTACCACGTCACAGACGAGGCGCGCTGGGAGTTTGTGCGCTGGCGGAACAACATCATCGCAGTCAACCCGAATGACGACTCGCAGTATTTCGATCTCCAGACGAGCACCGCATTCGCTGTGCTCGCGACGGATGTGCCGCGAGCACGGCATGCAGGCGTGGTCCGCAACTTCGTGGTGCTCGGGAACGTCTACACCGTGACCGACGGCCTGCTGACCGACACGGTGGCGTGGTGCGCCAACAACAACCCGTTCTCCTGGCCGATCCCGGGCTCCGATCTGGCGATCTCGGTTCTCTCGGGCCAGCAGGCCCTCGCAGGTGGCGGGGGCTGGGTGCAGTCCGTCGTGAACGATGGCGCCGAGGTGGGCGGCATCTTTCAGGAGCATTCGATCTGGCGCATGGACTTCGAGGGCGGCGACACGGTCTGGCGATTCACCCGGGTCGAGCCCGCGAAGGGCCTGCTGATCCCGGGGCTCGCGATCCCGCGCGGACGGCAGGTGCTCTACTGCGACGAAGACGGCTTCTACCTGTGGGACTACACCGCGTCGAAGCCCGTTGGCGAGGAACGGATCAACCGGACCTTCCTGGCGGATCTGGACAGTGCGTACCTCGACCGCGTGAGCTGGGCGCAGGACCCGGACTCGCCCAACGCCTTCATCCTGTACCCGGGATCGGGCAACACGGGCGGCACGCCGAACAAGGCGCTGGTCTACAACTGGGTGTTGAACCGCTTTAGCGAGCTGGAGTTCACCGCCGGGCTGGAGCTGATGACGCGCTATGTCGCACCCGGCGTGCACCTCGACACGACACCGGACGATGACGTGGACGGTGCGGGCTTCGCGAGCTTCGACCAGCGCCAGAGCGCCTACGGCGCGGCGACGCTCGCAGCCTGGGACGGGTCCGAGAAGCTCGGCACGTTCTCGGGCTCGGGGGTTGCGGCCACACTGGAGACAGGGGACGTGCAGCTCGATCCCCAGCGGCGTGCCCGCGTGTCCCATGTGCGCCCGCTGGTCAAAGGCGCGGAGGCCACGGTCCAGATCGCCGCTCTGTCGAAGTCGACCTCGACCGTCAACTACTCGGCGGTGTCGCGTCAGAATCCCGACGGCAAGTGTCCGGTGCGCTCGGACGGGCGCTATCACCGGATTCGTGTAAACATCCCCTCTGGTGGTTTCACTGATGCCACCGGGGTCGATCTCCAGGCGACGCTCACTGGGACGAGATAGACCCGTGAATCGCTTTGACCTGCCGCCGGAGTCCTGGGCTGACACGGAGGAGCACCTCCGCAAGCTCGCGATCTCCGTGCGCGGCGCCATGAACGGTCGCACCAACAACACCCAGTTGGTGACGCTCACCGCCGATGCCACGAGCACCGCGGTCGAGGTTGACGGTGTGACCGACCAGACCATCGCGCAGCTCGTACCGCGCACGGCCAGTGCTGCGGTCGCTCTGGCTGCCGGGGTCGTTTACCAGACGAGCGACACGGGCACGATCACCATCCACCATGACTCAAACGCAGCCACAGACCGGACATTCGGACTCACCTACCACTCCTGATCTCGGGCTCGTGCAGATCACGAACCCGCATCTGGAGATCCTGGGCCCGCTGTGTCGCCCCTTGCTCGACCGGGTGACGCCGCTTACGCGCGGGATGATCTCGACCGAGGACGTCTTCAGGCTGGTCGCGGAGGATCGTTACCAGCTCTGGACCGTGGTCGAGAAGCACAGCGGGAATGTGCGGTGCGTGGGGGTGACGCAGATCAATGAGTACCCGAGCGGGATGAAGGTGTGCGAGATCCTCTTGTGCGCCGGAGATGGCATGCGGGACTGGATCTCGACGCTGGCGGACGTGGAGAAGTGGGCGCGTATGAATGGGTGCGACCGGGTGCTCGTGAACGGGCGCCGGGGATGGGTCCGCATGCTGACGGGGTACGAGGAGCAGTACACGGTGCTCTCGAAGCCCCTGGGGGATTGACATGGCGGGTGGTGGATCACAGCAAAGCCGGTCGAGTAACGAACCCTGGCGCGGTGCACAGCCGTACCTGAGCAGCCTCTACGGGCGTGCGGAGGACTTCAGCAATCAGCCGCTCGACTACTACGGGGGAGACCTGACGGCGCCGCGATCGGCCGAGACCACCGCCTCACTCGAACGGATGCAGGGCCTCGGGCTGTCCGGGTCGCCGATGCTGGACAGTGCGTACAACACCACGAACCAGACACTCCGCGGCGACTTCCTCGATCCGTCGTCGAACCCGTACTTGAACAGCACGTTCAACACGGCGGCAGAGGGCGTGAGCCGACACTTCAATCGGACGGTCATGCCGAATCTCGAAAGCCGGTTTGCGGGCTCCGGGCGCACGGGATCTCCCGCGTACCAGAGCGCGCTCGGTGAGTCGGGCCGCATGCTGGCCGGGGAGCTGGGCGGACTCGCGAATCAGGTCTACGGCGGGAACTACCAGCAGGAGCGCGGGCGCCAGATGCAGGCATCGCAGTTCGCGCCGCAGCTCGATTACGGCACGCGGTTCGCGCCGCTACAGGCCGGAGCCCAGGCGGGTGTGCAGAGCGAGAACTACGCACAGTCGGTCATCGACGCCTTGCAGCAGCAGCACGACTTCCTGCGTGACGAGCCCAGTCTCCGGCAGTCGCGGCTCGCGCAGATCCTCGGTACCTCGGTGCCGACACAGGGCTCCTCTAGTGCGAGCGGCTGGAATATGTCGCTCCTGGGCGGATAGTCATGGCGGCCCCGGCAGTTCTCGCATTCCTGAAGAAGGTGGCGGCGGCCAAGCTCGCCGCCAAGATGAGTTCGCGCGGCGGTAAGAAGGGGGGCGCCTTTGACTTCTTCAGGGACGACGAGCAGCAGGCAGTGGTCGCAGAGGGCGGCGCGCGCCCTCCGTCGCAAGTCGTGCAGCCGCAGGCGAATGCGATCGGTCCTGGGCGTCCGCGCGGCGACTTCCTGGCCGACAGAGTCGGCGATCTCGGATCGTCCGGAGTGGGGAAGCCGGATCTGCCGCCGCCGATCGCCTACACGGGCTCGCCTCGACAGTCGCGCGACGACCTGTTCCGCACACTCCAGCAGGATCAGCCGAACCCGTGGATCGGTGCGGTGCTCGGGCCGAGGCTCGGGAAGGCGTACATGACGACGGGCACACAGCGCAACCAGAAGGCGATCACGGACTTCATGGTCGAGCGCCTGCGGGACGAGAACCTGCCGGAGAACAAGCGCCAGTCGTACATGGACGCGCTCACGGGCGCCCGCACGTCGCGCCAGAACTACCCGTCCACGCTCAGCAAGATCGTGGACGGTCGCAAGCAGCTCATGGTGCTGGACCCGAACGCGCGCCCCGGGACCCCACTCGATGATCGGTATCAGCCTTACGGCGAGCCGAGCCCGAACCGGGTTGGGCAGTCCATTGCCGCCGCGCCGCAGTCGCGCTCGGTCTTCCAGGGTCACGAGAACGGCGTCCCGACGGTGCGCGAGGAGTTCCTCGACCCCGCGGAGACGCGCGCAACGGGCGGAGATCCGATCTACAGATTCCGTGACGACGTGCCTGCCCAGCCGTACAGCCCGACCGAGAAGCGCCCGGTGTACGACTCGTCTGGGATGGTGCTCGACCTGTACCCGACCGAGGCCGGGTTCAAGCCGATGCCGGGTTCCGAACCGCGCGACCCGAACGCGGGCGACCCGGCCTCAAGGCTGAACCGCATGCAGATGTTGAGGAAGCGCGAGACGGAGCGGCTGCTGGCGGCGAAGGGGTGGGGGAAGTCGCACGGCTTCTACCTGCATCAGAAGAAGGGTGGTGGAATCGTGACCGCGGAAGAGATCCAAGAGGTGCAGCGAGAGGCTTACGGGAATGTGGCTGCGCGCATGCAGAGGGAAATCGAGGGTCAGGTCGCCGCGCGCTTCGCGAGTCAGAGCAAGCCCATCTTGGATGCCGATGGCAACCAGACCCCGGAGTTCCGGGCAGCCTTGGCGATCCAGATGGTGAAGGACGGCATCATGTCCATCCCGGGTGCACAGGGTCCGTAGTGAATGCCGGGTGGCCCTCCGATTACGCGCGAGGAGCTGGAACAGGCGATGCGCTCACTGGGCATGGTCGAGGGTGGCGAACGTGCGCCGGAGATGCGCGAGGCGCCGTCGTTTCTAGAAGAGGGCGACGTTGACCTGAGCCCGGAGTCGGTGCGCGCGTCGCTCGCGTCGGCGGGCGCTCCTGCTTTCAAGCGCACGCCGAACAGGATCGGTCAGGTCACGCAGCAGATGCACGAAGAGGCGGAGCTGCGCCGGGCGACTGGACAGGAGCACCCGGAGTTCCCGCCCGAGCCGGACCTCGACACGCTGCCGCCCGGCACCCAGCCCAACCTGTTCGGGCAGGCGATCGGCCAGATGGGTCGAGACGCGTCGCAGGCGGTGGGCTTGGAAGCGGGCCCACGGCGCGAGTACGAGACGCCGGACTTCCCGATCTCTCCGATTCAGAAATTCGCTTTCATGAATTTCGGGGTGCAGCCGCAGAAGCTCCAGCAACCGCCCGAAGGGCTGCTGCCGGATATTGAGCTGGACCCGGAGATGAAGGAGCTGTTCCGCGACGCCGACGATCTGGTGAAGCGCAAGGAGTTCCTGACCGGGATCTCGCCCGTGCTCAAGGGCAACTTCGGGACACACGCGGAGTTCCTCCGGCAGTACAACAAGTCGCTGTCGCCGGATCTCGTGCAGTCGTACCCGGAGATCCGGCGTCTGGAGCAGTCCGATAACCCGGATGAGCGCCGACTGGCCGCACTCATGCGGTCGAAGCTCAACTGGGCCACGGCCATCAACGCGAAGGACAACCTGTTCGAGTTCTCGCAGATCCCGGGCTTCATGGCGCGGCTTCCCTACGACCTCTCGTGGATGCTGAAGGAAGACGGCGTGATGATGCTCAAGCGCATGATCGGCTGGGAGACGCTGGAGGACCGGCGGGAGTCGATGATCTTGAACGTCCCGAAGGGCGTGGCCGGGGAGGAGTTCGACACCGAGGATCAGGTCCGGATCAAGCGGCCGGAGTGGATGAAGCTGCCGCTGGAAGATCGCCAGCGGTTGCTCGCTCTCGGCGCGCACCCGGCAGGGCCGGAAGACGTGTACTCGAAGTATTGGCAGCTCTGGCGTGCGATGCGCTCGGACTACGGGTTCGTCGAGGAAGGCGAGATCCCCGAAGGGGCGACCTTCTCGAACTTGCAGCTCTTCGGGAGCGAGGTGGGCTGGTCGAGCGATCAGTTTGCCGCGCGCGCCCGCGAGTACCCGCTCTACCGGGCCCTCGATGCCACGCTCATTGCCGCCGTCCCGTCGCTGCTGCTGCGCGGCACTGCCACCACTGCGCGCTTCATGGGGAACCTGTCGGCGCGCGCCGGACGTGCCACTCGTGTGCGCCCGGAGCCGCGCTTCAACCGGGAACTCCGCCGCATCGAGGGAGTCGGGACGGGACCCATAGAGCGTGCATTCGAGACACTGGAGCGCGGGCTGGTCAAGACGTCCCTGAAGACGGACGCGGCCTCGGACTACATGAAGGTCACGAAGCTGGCGGGCAGGGGATTCGGGGTCGTGCGCAAGGGCCTGGAGCACACGGAGATCGGCCGCGATATGTACCGCGCGATGGACTCGTGGTACTTAGCGAAGAAGCTCGTCAACACGTCGAAAGATCTGCATTTCGCCCAGCGCCGGAAGGCCGAGGTGCAGATCTACGATGCGCTGCGCCATCTGACCGATGACGAGATGCAGTTGATGGTGCCGATCCTAGAAGGCCGGGCCCAGCCCATCAAGGACTTGCTGTCTCCGCAGATGCGGGATGCCCTCGACACCACACGCGGCCTCATCATGCGCAGGCAGGACGAGCTGCTCGATGCCGGGTTCCTGACGGCGCAGAACATCGAGGCCCGCCGATGGGCACCGCTGGTGGTGTCGCGCACGGGCAAGTTGATCCCGTACCGCAACTGGACTCCGCTCGATCTCGCCCGCGAGAACACTCGGCTCATCAAGTACAACCAGCGCATGCGGGCGATGGGATACGAGAAGGAGATGCACCCGCTCTACATGGGCGTGAAGGAATGGGAGGGTGAGCTGAAAGCCGTGCAGTCGATGGTCGACGACGTGACGCGCGACTACCACCACCTGCCTCAGTTCACCGAGCTGGACCCGGTGTACTTTCCGCGCTTCACGGGGCACGACGCGAACGAGGTGCGTCGCTGGTTCATGCTCGGTACCGGCGTGCGTCGCCCTGGCAAGCCGCCGATCGTGCGCCACTTCTCCGGCCTGGAGCTGCTGCGGAACGTCGAGGTGAAGGACTTGCAGGCGCAGCTCTACCAGATGAGTGCACAGTCGCTCCGCATCGTGAACGCGGACAAGCTGATCCGCGAGCTGGTCAACTCGCCTTTCACCGAAGAGCTGCCGCTCTCGGCGATCAGCGGGCGCCCGATCCAGTCCGCGTTGAAGGATGGGTACAGCACCTACGCGCCGGACGGTTTTCTCAAGTTCTACCGGAATGACTCGGATCTCTCGCGCGAGGTGGCCGATCGGCTGGGGATGATGGGCGGGGATATTGAACAAGCAATCGCTGGTGGGCTCCAGCACGTCTTCGGGGCACCGGAGATGCGCGCCGGGATGATCGGTGTGAAGCGGGCCGAGAAGGTGTACCAGATCCCGAACTCGATGAAGGCGGTGATCGACCAGCAGTTCAGCGCGCCCCATCCGATGATGAAGCTCATCATGGATAAGCCGCTCGACGCGTGGCGCACCTCGGTGCTCGCCTTCTCGCCGCGGTGGTACGTGAACAACATCGTCGGTGGCCTCGTGCTCGGTACCACGGCGGGCCTGAATCCCGCGACACTGGTTGCGGACATTGGGCGTGCCGGTAAGGCTGCGGCCGTGCGGTCTCGCAACGCCGCCACGGGCAGGCAGGCGCGACGCGCCGATCTGCCGCCGCCGTCCGGCTTGACGGCCCAAGAGGTGCGCGTCCTGCCGGAGCGGCTGGAGTCGGAGACGATGGTGGCGGCCGAGGGATACCGGGCGCACATGGGCGGGGCGGCCGAGACGAAACTCGGACAGATCCACGAAGCCATCTCGAACTCGGACGTCATGCTGCTGGGACGTGGCTCGCGCAGTCGGCAGGCAATCGAGAAGGCGCGCGATCTCGGTTTCGAGCTGAATCAGCTCGTGGACAACCACTTCCGCAGCCGCATCTACCTGAAGGTCGGCCGCAAAGAGGCCCGGAACCAGCTCATGAAGGATACGGGCCGGGCTGTTCTCGACGACCGGCAAGTGCTCGCCAAGATGGAGCGGTTCCTCGACGAACCGGCCACGGTCGATGCGCTGCTGAAGAAGGTCGACGACGTCCACATCAACTTCAACAACATGCACCCGTTCGAGCGGCGGTGGATTCGACGTGCGATTCCGTTCTGGAATTGGTACCGCGAGATCGCACGCGTCACGCTCAAGATGCCGTTCGAGAGTCCGATGCGGGCGCAGATCATCCAGAAGCTCGGTGCGCTCGGGCAGATGAGCGACGACATGGAAGTGCGTCGGCATCTCGGATTCCCGAAGGAGCACCTCGACAAGTTCTTGCAGGGCGAGATCTTCGCCGGATTGAACAACGACGGCACCGCCACCTTCATGAGCCCTCGCGGTCTAAACGTGTTCTACGGAGTGGCGATGCCGGAGACCTTCCTGGCGCTGCACCCGCTGATCCAGTTCGGCCTGAGCGAGCAGTACGCGGGCAGGAACTTCGGCCGGTGGGGCACCTACGTCCCGTTCCGCAACGCGATGGAGACCCAGGCATACGAGCAGGACTCGATCACCGGAGAGGTGGTGACGCGTTCCGGCCCGGCGGCCGGGATCTTCCATCGCCTGGGTCGGATCTTCCCGCAGTTGAAGGTGATGGAAGACGTGGCGCAGCTCGGGACAGAGGGCCAGATCACGCAGCGCTTCAGCGACCGTTCGCCGCTGCCCAACATCATGCGCCAGCTCACAGGCGGCAAGACGAAGCAGACCGCGCGCTTCAACTTCGTGGATGACGAGTACCAGCCCCGGTTCTATCGCGACCCGAAGCAGATGGTGGGCGCCCAGCTCGGGCTGCACATCATGCGCGTGCGGCTCGCCGAGATCTTGGAGCAGAACGCCAAGGCGCGGAACTCGGGCACCGCCGTGATCTCGAAGCAGGCGTTCATCATGGATGACGAGGCCCGCGAGCTGATGCAGAAGATCGTCGAGGCCGGGGGCAAGGAGTACGAGGGCCTCGCAACCGGACGCCCGCCCCGGCCGGTCAGCCCCACACGGAGATTCCGCTAATGGCCGAGACCACCTACAACGTCTTCGACTGGAGCCCCACGGCCGCCTCGAACAACATGGCGGTGCCGGAAGGCGCTCCGGAGAACATGAACCGCACGGACGTGAACGACGTCGTGCGCGAGCACATGGCCGTCATCCGGAAGACGCTCATCAACGCGTTGCCCTGGCTGGAGATGACGCGCGGCGAGACGATCACGAAGGTCGACGACACGAACTTCCGCGTGGAGACGGGGGGCGACCACAGCGGCATCTACACCGTGAACCGGCAGGTCAAGATCGTCGGCACGTCCACGGTCTACGGCTACATCAGTGTCGTCGCCTACGCGCCGCCGAACACGACGGTCACTGTGGTCGTGGACGGTGACGCGGACGTGCCCGGGTCGATCACCGAGGTACACGTTTCGTGCGTGACCGATCTTGCGGGCCTCTCCCTCTCCGAGCAGTTGGAGACGCAGCGGTTCGAGGGCGTGAACGGCGTCAAGGACTCCTCGTTCGAGGACAACGACCTGTCGAAGTGGACGACGGTCGATGGCGGCGCGACTGGCTGGTCGATCGTGTCGGACCCGCACGCGGGCGCGAAGGCGTGCCAGTTTGACATTACGAGCCAGTCCGGCTCGGCGTACTTGAAGGCCAACTACGAGAACGTCACCGACCGGACGCGGCACATCCCGTGCTCGCCCGGGGACCGCTTCGCCATGCGTGTGTTCGCGAAGCGCACGGGATCGGGCGGAGCGTTTGTCTCGCTTGGCATCGAGTTCTTCGATGAAGCTGGCGCCTCGAAGGGGTCGAGCTTCGACACTGACTTTGCGGTGACGGCCAGCTACGCGGAGTATTCGTTCACGAGCACGGTGGCGCCCGCGGACTCTGTGTACTGCGTCCCGCAGATCCGGGTCCTGTCCGGCTCGCCCGCGAGCACCATCTACGTGTTCGACTGCTTCACCGCGAATCTCGTGGTCCGGAGCTACGCCACGGAAGACGCGGGCGTGATGACCGACATTACCGCTGCCGGGACGATCACCCCTTCTGGCAACTACGGTTTCTTCACGGTCACGGGCACCACGTCGATCTCCACGATCACGGCAGCTCACGCTGGGAGGCGGCTGACGCTCCTCTTCCGCAACGGCGGCTCGAACGTCGAGGGCAATACGATCGCCTTCAATGATGTGAACCCCGACACCATCGTCCGCACGGCGGGGAGCTTTCTGAGCGATGGCTTCCAAGATGCGGAGACGGTCACGGTCGTCTCGCGCACCGGCACGAATGACGGGTCGTACCTGATCGACACGGTGGCGGCGGGTGCGATCACGATGGACGCAGGCGTCGCGCTGACGACCGAGGCGGCGGATCACAACGTCGTGCTGACGACTCCGGGGTGCGCCGTGCTGGAAACCGGCAACATCAAGCTGGTCGCGGCGTTCACGTCGCTCCGCGACTCGGTGCTCATTCTCGAGAGCGACGGCACCGACTGGTTCGAGATCGCGCGCGTCCACCGTGTCGAGGTCCGCAAGCCCGGGACGATCCCGACGATGGCATTCGCCACGGGCGAGCTGACCCTGCCTACATGGACTGCGCCCTATCGACATGAGTACATGAATCTCACCGGGGCTCTCATCACCACGTCGATCGCGGCCACCGGGAACAATGGGCGCATCATCACGTTCATCAACGATAGCGCGACGGGCGACTTCAATGACGCCAACAACCTGAAGATCGCGGGCCTGTGGGATTCGAACGACAACGACACCATTACACTTGTCTGTGACGGCACCAACTGGTACGAGATTTCTAGATCGGCGAACTAATGAGCCAGGACTCCTTCCAGCTCTCGAAGACGCCCGCGCAGAACAACCGTCCTGTGCCGAACGGGCTGCCCGAGAACATGAATCGAACCGATGTGAACAACGCCGTGCGCGAGTTCATGTCGATGTACCGCACGTTCATTGACGATCCGGAATGGCTCGACCTGATGCGCGAGTCGGACGGGGACGCGCTGGTCGTGTCGAAGGACGGCGACTACGTGCTGCGTGTGGCCGCTGCGAATATGACCGCATACTTCAACGCGGGGCGTCGCATCAAACTCTCAGGGGGGGGTGACGTGGAAGGGACGGTGGTGTCGGCGACTTTTCCGGGTCCCGACACCACCGTTACCGTCGCCCTGGTCGGCGGCGTCGTCATCCCTGCCGGGACTACGAAGGTCGAGCTGTACATCGCGAAGTCACTGAAGAGCGGTGCCTTCGGGTCGGGTCACGACATGCTGGTCAATGAGGTGTTCTCCTAATGGCAGTCACGGTCACACGTCACACGCTCTCGTCCAGTGCGGGCGGTCAGCCGATTCAGGTGGCGGGCACCTCGGCAGGTACGGCCACACCGATCCACACGGCCGCGGGGGAAGACGAGATCTACATCGAGGCGGTGAACTCGCACCTGACGAGCGCGTTCGTGTTGAAGCTCGAATGGGGCGCGGCGGGTACGTCGAACGAGATCCCGGTGGAGATCCAGCCGAATGTCGGACTGACGATCGTCATCAACGGGCTGACGCTCGACTCGGGCAAGGTCGTGCAGGCGTACAGCGACACTGGCAGCTACGCGAGCGAGATCAACATCGTCGGTCAGGTGAACCGGATCGTGGAGTCGTAATGGCACGGCACCGTCAGGTCGGCGCAGTCAGCGGCTTCCCGCTGCCTCATCGCGTAGCGAGAAAAGCCATCGTCGCCGCGGATCACATGCACGACGACACGGCGGGTGGTGTGCTGCTGTGGGACGCGAGCGGGGCGCCACTGGTGCAGGCACCGGGGACCGATGGGCAGGTGCTCTACACGCGCGGCGCGGGTGCTGTGGCGAGCATGGGATGGATGCTACGCACGTTGGAGACGGGCGAGGACGCGACCGAGAGAACGACGACCAGCGTGACGTACACACTGAAATACGATCTCGGCATCACCGCAGCGGCTCCCGCTGCGGGCGCGGCTTACGCATTTATCTCCTTTGAGTGCGAGTTAAAGTACACACGCGATAACCCGAACAGCGGCGCCGGGCTGCGCCTCGGGGATGCTAACTACTCCAACTTTTGGGGATCCCTTGGGATGAATGTCACCGAACCCAGGCACACGCAGGGCGTCTACTACCCGAAAACCACGCTGATGTGGCTCCCCGCCGACGGCGCCGTGCCGGATGTGCAGACGTGGATTTTCGCGGTCGATCAGTCCGGCAGCGAGAAGGCGTGGTATCGGAACGCCTATTGGCACTACTTCGCGCTCTATCCCAACCCGTAACAGGGGGCATCAATGGCTAATGAAATCATCATCATCCGCTCGGCACCGCTGGGCGCCGACCGCGAGGTGCTCTGTGTGTTTCTCTTCCCTGCCTCGTTCAAGCACGCCGATGGGGGCGACGTCGGCAAGGTCACGGAGGCACGCCGCCTCAACGCTGCGCGCTACCTCACCGCGCGCGAGGTCGCGGACATGGAATCGGGCGCGATTGGCGGCGGTCGCTACCAATTCTCCGTGACGGCCCCGGCGGACGACGCTGCGCTCGTGGCTGCGATCCGGGCGGAGTACGTAGACCGGCTCGCCGGATTCCAAGAGGAGCACGACCCGACCGACACGGACGAGGGCCGTAGGATCGACGCGACATGACCACGCCCGCCACGATCACACTCGAAGCGAAGCCGTACAGCGGGACACGCGAGGTGTCCGCGTACCTGCCGACCTACGAGACGAAGCCTCGTGGCACGACACTGGAGACGAAGCCCTACCTGCCGACGTTCGAGACGAAGCCGTATAGCGGGCTCGGCGAGATCCCCGACACGCCGAACCTGTGGGCCGTGCATCACATCATCGGCGCCGAGTTGTGGGGCGCCGACACGTTCCCGTCCGTGGCGGCGGCGCCATCGCTCTGGAACAGAGCCGGGAGCCCGACCGCGGCGCAACAATTCCTCTTCATCTTGAACGGCGCAATCGAGGGCGCGCGTAGCTACGCGACCGAGGTCTGCGGGACGAACATCGGGGCCGGGTTCAATGCGCTCTACACGGCTTTGCCCGCCGAAGATGGCTTCCACGCCAGCGCGACCGTCCGCATCCACATCGAGTCAGGGCACGCAGTACGCGGCCCTGGTGGCGCGGGCGGCAAGGGTGCGTGTGAGCTTGGTGGCGGCAAGGTTTCACAAGAGCGCGTGGGCGGCGGCGGCGGCGGCGCGGGCGCTCAGACTTTCTACTTTTCTGATCCCGGTGTGCGGGTAGGTGGCACGGGGGGGCTCAACGCCTGCAACATCCCCGGCGGGCCGCACGGTGCGACCGGGGAGCGCGAGACTGGCGGACTCGGGAATGACTCGCTCATCTTGAGCGGCGTCAGCGCCACTACGCCCGGGACGAACGGAGTCGCGGGCATGGACGCGATCGTGCTCGACCGCGACGTCGAGATCGTAAACGAGGGGTCGATCTACGGCGGCGGTGGCGGCGGTGGCGGTGCGTGGACGGACGGGACAGGGAATATCTCGTACCCCGGCGACGGCGGCACTCCGGGGACGGCGGGAGCCGACGCGACGATCAAAACTGGCGCTCCCACGATCTACACGGGCGGCGCGGCGGGCAAGGCGATCCAGAAGAACGGACATGACGTGACGTGGCTCAACGCGGACGGCACACCCGGCAACCCCGGCGACGTGCTGGGAGACGTCTCATGAGCGCGATCCGCGTCGAGATCAAGCGGCACGACCTGAAGCGCGCCGAGATCATCGCCGACCTGTACGTGGACGGTGTGCTGGCGCTTGCCGACACGAATCTGGTGGGCGAGGGCGTCGACAACTTCGACGTGTTCCGGGCTGGTGGCCCTGCGGACCTACGCGCGCGAGCTTCACGCCGGGCGAAGGCGACTCCGGAGTGGCGCGCTCGCGAGGTCACGCGCGTCACGGCGGCGTACCCTATAACCTTCGGGCTGGGGGGAGTGCTGCCGTGAGCTGCATCATCCGGATTCTCAAGACGCCCGACTTCGTGACCTTCTGGCACATCTGGGAAGGCGCGGGAGACGCGGGCGAGATCATCATCAAGCCGGGCGCCGAGCGAACTTTTACCTTGACGCACGGGACGCTCCGCGTCTCGGCAGGCGCAGCACAGGACCCGAACGGGGCGTTTCAGAACTACCTCAACGCGTCGCCCGGGTACGCGCGGAACAAGTACGTGGACACGCCCGGTCCTGCGATCTTCCCGATGATGGAGGGCCACTGGATCGCAGAGGCGGTCGGCGGCCCGGCGCAGGGCTGGTGCCACATCCCGCTCGACGTCGACCGCATCGAGGCCGTGATCGGCTCGCGCGTGGTGGCGAACCAGCTTCTCGGCGGGGACTGGGACGGGCCCTATCACGTCCACTACGACGTCGTGCAGTCCGGGCAGATTGACCCGACGAACATCGGGCGTGTCATCCAGGGCCGCAGGATCATCGACGCCGAGATGCTGCTGGACGGCGCATACAATGACTTGCAGACCGCGCTGACTGAGAGGCGTCGAAGATGAGCGCGGCAGTCATGTTCGAGAAGAGCCCGAACGACGTGGCCGATCTCGTGTTCGACTTCACGGATCTACTGGCCACGGCCGAGGAGTTGACCGGCACACCGACCGTCACCATCGTCGCAATCCTCCCGGGTACCGGCACGATCACGCCTAACGGCGTCTGCACCTTGCAGGCCACGGCGAACAAGAAGTGTGTGCAGCAGGTGGACGGCGGCACGGTCGGCGAGCAGTACCGGATCACGGTTGCGGTCGTCACGGACACTGGATCTCCTTCGGCCCACGAATACCACCGGGACTTCATCTTGAGCGTGAGGAATCTGTAGAGCTATGGCTTCTGACTCGAACGGCAAACTGCAAACGGTGAACATCCTTCTGACGATTCTCATCAGCATCGCTCTCTTACTGTCTGGCTGGGTGCTGAAGCGGTCGGTCGGCGCGGGAGAACGGCTGACGCGGTTGGAGTCCTTCGCCGAGGCGGGGCCGCGCTGCACTGGTGAGCGCTGTGACGCACTCGACCACCGGATCGAGATGCTGGAAAACGATTGATCCCCTGGGGGCGCATCAGTGTGATCGGTGGCGCGATCAGCGTGATCCTCGGGATCGTGCTCGCGCTCCGTGCCGAGGGGCTCGTGCCCGTGACGGTGGCGCGCTTCGAGCCCGTCGAGGCACAGGTGAGCTGCGAGGTCTGCCTGCGTCAGTGCGCGACAGTGTGGTGTCCCGAATGCACGACCGCAGATTGCAAGCTGAAGTGTCAGGAGACGGGGGAGTGCCGGTGAACCTGCACCTGCAACGCTTTGCGTGGACGCCGATGGGCGTGTTCGGAATGCTCTCGCTGGAGGACGGCTTCCAGTGTTACACCGTAGAGCGTCCCTGGCTCGACAACGAGCCGTGGGTGAGCTGTGTCCCCGAGGGAGTGTACGAGCTGAACTCGGCGCGCTTCCGCGACAAGTACGACACGTTCGAGTTGCTCGACGTGCCGGGGCGCACGCGCATCAAGATCCACATCGCGAACGAGATGGAGGAGCTGCACGGCTGCATCGGGCTCGGCCTCGGGCTCGGCTACGTGCACGGCCGGTGGGCCGTCACCAGCTCCGGTGCCGCGTTCGACGAGTTCATGGAGCACATGGGGGACCCGGGCAGCGCGACGCTCACGATCACCGGCTATGAGCCGGAGGAGGACGTATGACCCAGCCCAACCGAGACGCCATCACGCCGATGCGCGACGGCGTGACCGTAGGGGTCGGCGGCGGCATCGCCGCGATGTTGGCCGAGCTGTTCGCGGGCCCGCTGGTCGCGTGGGTCGAGGCCGCGGGCATTCCCGGTCTCGACGTGGTGCTCTTCAACGTGGCGTTCATCACCCTGGCCACGGGCGCCTTCGCCTACGTCGCCAACCGCATGCGGACGAAGCTCTCGTGAACTTCCTGACGAGTCTTCTATCCAGGGTGCTCCTCGGAGCGGTGCGGGGCGCGGTGGAGAGCGTCGCCGACGACCCGCTCGTCCATTTCGAGGAGCAGATGACGGCGGTGATTATCGCCCGCGTGAAGAGCCAAGGCGCACAGGATGCCGCCCTGGCCGCGCTCGCCGCGGGGATCGAGGAGCTGCGCGTGTCCGTCCCCGCGCTCCGTAGGCTGAAGCCGACGACGCTCTGAGAGCGTCTAAACGTGACGATCCCGGCCAGGGAGGGATGAGAGTCCCCCTGACCGGGATCGTGGCGTACAGCCCCCCTAGCGACTGCGACGCCAGTTGAAATGGCGGGCCCCGAGGGTGCTATCCACGACGCCCGCGTACAGCTCGATCTTCCACTCGATGTGCCACCACGGCCAGAGCTTCGGATCGGTCAGCCGTGGGACATAGAGTCGCATGTAGTCGCGGAAGATCCGGTTCGCCACTCGGAAGCGTCCGAGCCCACCACCGATGGAGAAGAGATAGTCGTGCAAGGTCGCGGGTTTAGGCGGCCAGAACTTCGCCTCGTCGCCCGGCTCGCCGAGGGAGACCCCGGCCAGCTTGTTGCCCGGGGGGCCCGAGACGCCGTTTGTGGTGCAGCCGGACAGGAGCCACCCCTTCCACTCCGACTCGACCGGGAGGTCGTACAGCGACTTGAGCTGCTGCCAGCACTGGGTCCGGACAGTCAGCTCGACCACGGGGTCGACGAGCAGCTTCCGTTTACGCGCGGCCCGGCGGAGCCGCCATGCCAGGACGCCCTTCATGACTCCTGGGCCTCGCCGCCCTCGGCACTGGACGGCGAGGCGAGCAGAGGATCTGTCACGCGGGGTGGTTCACGACGGGGGGGTGTGACGTCGCGCACCTGTGAGACCCTCGCGTAGTCCCCTACCTCTTCGGAGATCGCGAGGCCCCGTAGTACGTCCGAGAAGCCGTCGCGAGCGCAGAAGCCGAGCGCGCGATAGTAGAGCATCCGTTGCGGGTATTGCACCCACGGGCCCGCCTTCCCCCACAGCTTCGCCCGTTTTGCATCAGCTACCGAGAAGCGTCCCTCGAATGGATCGTCCACTCCCTCCCGGTACATGCGGACGATGCAGGCCCGATTGTCCGCTCCCGGCTCGCCTTCCCAGGTGACCTGGGCGTCCGTGCCGTGCCGGAGCTTGCCCGAGTTCTGGATCAGGGCATGCGCCGCGTCGCCGCGCCAGCTCGGCACGTTGTTGATGACCACGACCGCCGAGAGCGACTGCATCTCGGAGAGCCCGGCCTCGCGTCCGATCTGGAAGGCGATCAGCACCGACTCCGGCGTGCTGAAACACGCGGGCGCCAGCTTGTTCTTCACGACCGCCTGCGCGAACTCCATGATCTTGAGCCCCTGGAGTTCGAGTCCGACCGCGGCGGCGACCAGCTCGCGCTCGGTCACGCGCGTCGGGACGGAGGGCTCGTACTCGTCGGTCGGGTACGGACCCCGTTCCGGTTCGGGTGCCGTGGTGGTGGGGAGCACCACGTCGGGGTGCGGGTCGCTCGTCTGCGTCGGCTTGACGATGGCGCCTTGCTTCCCCTTCGAGAAGTCGTAGTGCTCGCGCATCTCCGGCTCGGCGGGCTCCGTCTGTGCGGCGACCCTCTTCTTCTGCGACTTCGACTGGGGCGGCGGGCCGGATTGCAGCGAGCAATTCGACGCGTGCGGCTTGTCCGCGGGGGCGTTGCACTCTTCACAGTTGGGCATCAGAACGACTCCTCCGCGTCTTCGTACTCGACCTCGCGCGACATGCGCCAGGGCGGCAGTCCTGCAATCTCCAGCTCGGTCGGGTAGTTCGACCACTCGCCCGAGTCCACGCAGACTTTGTAGAGCTGCATGAACTCGTCCGCCCGCCGCCGCCCGAGTCGGAGCGCGCCCTCGGCGATCTCGTAGACCCGGCAGCCATACGGTGCGTCCTTCTCGAACACGATCCAGAACCAGCGCCGCTCCATCGGGGCGAGCACGTCGAGCCCGTTCATGTAGAAGCCCGCCTGGATGTGGTAGTCGAAGGTGCTGACGGCCCGCTCCCAAGCATCCCGGCGTGCGTCACTGGCGGTGGACTTCACGTCCACGGCCACTGTCCAGCCCGCGTACTCGGTGAAAGCGTCGAGCCGGGCCTTACACCGGAGCCCGGTGTGCGGGCAGTCCCAGGTGATCGACAGCTCTTTGCGCGCCGCCTGCGTCAAGAGTTTAGACGCGAGCGGGTGCCGATAGACCTGCTCCTGAATCTCGTGGCACCCCTCCCACTCTGAGGGGCGGAGCACCGCGCGGCCCTTCCGGCCCTCGTCAAACTCTGCCCACGTCTCGGCGTCGCGCTTCAACCGACGCTGGTTCTCGAAGGGCGAGAGGATGTAGCGCTTCTCGAACTCCTCGGGCTCCAGTACCGCCGTGTGGATCGCGGAGCCATAGGCTTTCGCGGCGGTCTCCTCCGACGGGTTGAGCATCTGCTCCCGCGCGTGGGCCGGGGAGCGGTCGAAGAGCTTGAGGACAGTGGACGACATGGCGTTCCAGGCGTGGTAATCCGCCTCCAGTACGCCCTCGTGGATGCCGGGATTTGGCGCTATCATAGGTCCCGATGATACGCCAAGGGTGGCGTGCCGTCAACATTCCGCTAGGGTATAAACATGAGTAAAACGCCGTTTGAAACAGCACGGGAAAAGCGCGGGTGGACGTACTACGCCGCTTCGCAGCGCATGGAAGGGGTATCGGAGCAGTCGCTCAAGAATTTGGAGCGCGGGGTGACGCCACCGGATCGGGTGCAGGTCCGCACAGCAGTCGAGATCGTGAAGACGCTGTGGCCGGACGTCAGCCTCGACGACTTCTATCCGGATACGCCGCTACGCTTTGCCGCCCGCGACACGAACGCGCTCCGTCGGCTCCGCTACAGCACTTAGCTGATCGGCGATCGTCAGCGCGACCGCGAGCGCCTGCCACGCGTCACGCTTGATCCCGTAGAGGGGTCCCTGGTCTTTCTTCACGCCGACCGCCTTGGCCTTCCCGGGCCCGAAGCGGTCGATGATCGCCTGCCGGATGTTCGTGTCCTTCGCGCGCGGCGACTTACACAGCGCCATCTTCACGTCCATCCGGTAGAGGCCCTTCGCCGGGAACGGGCGCCAGCAGTGGATAAACTGCCCGGCCCACTGGCAGGTCTCGAAGACGGTCACCCCCACGGGCATGCCGTAGCTGGCGACCAGCTCAATCGCCAGCATCGAGGGCGGGCCCGGCATCATCCACCGCTTGAAGCGGGTGATCCGGCCGAGGAGCGCCTCGTTAGTCTCGACCCCAGCCTCCAGCGCCCGGGTCACCGGGTCGTACTCGGCCCAGCCGCTCTTCTCGGGACCGGGGTCGATCCCGAGGATCATCGGAGCACAAGCTCCCGACGCTGCTCTTTCCCGCAGGTATGACAGCGAGTCACCATCACCATTGGCTCCAGCTCGATCACGCTCTTCGTGACGTGCCCGATCAGGCGGCACACTTCCTCGGGCGTCATTCCGGGTCGGGCTCGTAGGGGCCCTCGTCGGGTTCGGCGGGCTCACCCTGGAAGAGCGAGAGCTGCCCGTTGGCGAGCGACAGCTTGTACTCCTTCGGCTCCAGCGGCACCCGCTCGCGCGGCTTGAACTCGGCCTTGTAGCCGACGATCTCGCCCTTCCGCTTGATGATCTTGAACTGCACCGTGACGCTGAAAGACGCCTCGGCCTGCCCCGCGTCCAGCGCCTCGGCGATGCGCGGCAGCGAGCCCGACAGATTGACACCGAAGTCACCCGACAGCCGGGTGACCAGCTCTCTCTGATCCACGTTTATACCCCCCTCTGTGTTGGAAACAACGGTAGCACTATATCGGGGTCCTCGACCGGGTCCACCTTCTCCACCAGCCCAGGGGTGTCGAAGCGGCACTGCGCCCAGTCTCGCTCCAGCTCTCCCAGCTCACCTCCGGGCGACTCCCGGGACTCCAGCGTCATCTTCACCTTGACCGGGTCCCGCGTGCGCCGCAGGTACATCAGGCAGCCCGCGGCGTGCTCCACGTCGAGGCCGATCATGCCGCCGCGCTGGTTCGTCTCGGAGAGCACCATGACGCCGATGCGCCCCGCGCTCTCCTCGCAGATCGTCTGCGCGATCCGGCAGATGTACGACAGCTCCCGCAGGTAGTCGCCGCCCGCCGACCGCGCCAGCCGGTTGATCGAGTCGACCACGATCAGCACGCGATCGGCGTCGCGGGGTGTAAACGCCATCACGTTCTGGAGTATCGCCGCGATGTTGTGCCCGTGGCGGAATCGCATGCCCCGCCACCGCTCTACGAACCAGTCCGGCGGGTCGCCTGCGGGCACCGGCCCGAGCACGCGTGCCGCCATGCCCGCGATCAGCTCCGGCGTGTTCTCGCCGTAGGCGTAGTGTGTAAACCACCCGTGCCTCGCAGCCTCGATACTGCTGCGCACGGCGATGATCGACTTGCCGAGCTTCTTCTTCCCCGAGATGGCGGTGAAGCCATACGCCCCGCCGCTCATGTCATCCCAGGCGCGCACGCCGGACGGCCAGCGCGGCGACTCCTGCGGAATGTCCTGCGTCACGAGCCGCAGGTCGAGTTCGTCGAAGTGTGCGGAACCTTTCGAGGATGCTGTCGCCATCTGCATGATCTGGTGCAGCGTATTCACGCGTCTCTCCGGGGCATGTAGCTGTCAAACTCGCCCTTGTTTGCGCGCGCCCGGATCTCGTACAGCTCGACCGGGCGCAGGCGCACGATCCACTGGAGGATCGTCCTGCGCAGGTCGCGCCGTCCGTACTGCTTCATCGACTCCCAGCGGGCGCAGGCGAACCACCACGCATCCGACTCGTCGAACGGCTCGAATAGGTCGAACAGCGGACAGCGGGTGACGACCTTCCGTAGAAACGTGTTGTCGCTCCACAGTTGGCGTACTCCATCCGACGATACGGGGGTCACCGACACAGGGCCTCCCGTCCGAGAAACCCGTGTCGAACCAGCAGGATCGCCTGTCGCTGCTCAACCTGGGTAAGAGCCTCGCAGAGTCGAGCCCACTCCTCGCACTGCTCGCCGTGTGGCGGACCCTGTGGCTCACAGTCGCACCGCACCGTGACATGCCGCCGCATAAACCCGAGGATCTCTTCCTCGTCGGCCAGCAGCCGTAGCATGCTGCGCCGCAGGTACGTGCTGCGTGAGACAGGGAGCGGACACGCGGGTGGGTTGCTCACCCCGGGTCCTGCCTGAATTGCGAGCCCACTCCCTGCCTGCTGCACGATCACCCCCCCGGGTCAAACGACAAAACGGCCCTGGGCAACTGAGCCCAGGGCCGTCTATTCGCATCAGCGCGTAGAGGGGATCTCCATGCTGATGCGAGATCCGAAATCCGTGTTGCATCCCCTCACCTGGGCCAGCTTACGCCGTCCGGCTCAGCTCTGCAAGTCTAAACGCGCCTCCAGTGCTCCGAGTGTAATCGTGTCGCCTTCGCCCCGGTAGCGCACCACCATCGTGACCGAGACGCGGTTCCCGGCACGGGACTGGCCCGGCCGGGCGTTGCGCGCCATCGTGAGCTTCTGGAAGCGGTACGCAGCGGGCAGGAGTTCTTCGACCTTCTGCCCCTGGTCGAACCCTTCCCTGACACTCGGAGAATGCCAGCGCAGCACGAAGCCGTCGTCACTCTCCCGGTCTGCGAAGACCCTCATGAGGCACAGCGCCCCCACACGTCTGCATCCCCTTTCGCGCAGGTGCAGCCGATCGGGCACTCCGAGCTGAATGCGCACGCCTGCGAGCCGCACGTCGCGCACTCGGCAGGGATGGCCCCGAGCGACAGCCCGATCGCTGCGCCGAAGACCAGGGCGGCGAACGCCGCCAGGATCACGTTCCGGAGTCGGTGGGTCCGGTGGGTCATGGCGTCTTCTCCTCTTCCAGCACCTCGACACAGTAGTCGATCATGCCCATCAGGAGATCCTGCATCGTCTGCTCCTGCTGGTCCGCCAGGGCCCATAGCCGCGCGTACAGCTCCTCGGAGACCCTGACCTTCACCCCCACGCGCTTCGGCATCTTGTGCCGCCCCATTATCTGGACCGCTTTCGGTCGAGCGCCCGGAGCATGTCCCGGGTGCGCGTCCACACCGGGGAGCGGCGGCGCTCCTCGGCCGTGGAGTCACTGCGAATGCCGTGGTCCGTGATCGTGGGCGGATCGGGCGTGACCTGCTGCTCTGAGCGGGCTTTCCGCATCATCGCAGCGTGGGCCGACCGCTCTTCCGCGGTCGTGTTCTGCCAGCGCGCCTTCCCGCCCCGGACGGACGCTTCGTGCTTCTGCTCCGCGGTGAACGCGGCGACGAGCGGGAGGGCCGCTACACCCTCCCGCTTCGCACGCGCCTTCTCGCGGTCTTCCGCCGTGAAGACGTAGCGGCGGCGCTGCGCCTTCGCCTTCGACTGTTTCGGGGCCCGCTGCTTAGGCCGAGCCGGGAAACATCGCCTCGAAAGCGGCCTCCTTGGCCGCCTCTTCGTCGAAGCCCACGTAGACCTCGGCCATGTTGCCGTTGCGGTTGCGCCGCGTCACCACGTACACGAGCCGCTGCTCGGTCGTGATGTGCAGCTCGCCCGTCGACGGCTTCACCGCGGCGTCGGTCGGAATCGACGTGGCCCGCCGCACCGTCTTGCGGGGGCGCTTGTTGTTGTCGCCCTGTCCCGGCCCGCCCTTGAGGTTCGCCTTGCGCATGTCCGTGTGGTCGCCGTTCACGACCCGGACGCGCGCACCGCGCACCGACAGCGACCAGCCGAGCACGAACTGCGGCATGGACTGCTGCGTCTTGCCCGACGACGTGCGCTTCTCGGAGCGCGTCAGGAGCCGGTACGGCGCCTTCTTCGTGATCGGGTTCCAGTGCCAGTCGTGGGCCTGGAGCCGCTCCAGATCGTCTGTGTCGACCTTGACGGGGTGGATGCGGCCCGACCCCTTCTCGGTGGCTGCGGTTGTTGCTATGGTCATAGCGCTGTATCTCCCGAGCAGTAGTGCTCTTCTTGGGATGTTACGCCACCTGTGGTCGGTGTCAAGCTAAACCGTCTCGCGGCCGTTGCCTGGATAACCTCGGTGGCTCCAATGGTACGCAGGTACTTCGTGGTGGTGCTCAGGCTCGTATGCCCGAGCGCCAGCATCAGCAGGTAGGGGTCTTTCGTCTCCGAGTAGAACTCCACCGCGAAGGTGTGTCTAAACGCATGCGGGTGTACCCGCCGCGCCAGACCAGCCCGCTTGGCGAGCTTTCCGCACAAGCGCCTGACGTGATTCGCCTGCACGCGTGCCCCCGTCCGCGTCGTGAACAGGTACTCCCCTGCACACTTCTGCGACAGAAGCGGTCGTAGGTGCCGCGCAGCCCCGTAGTCCAGGGCCACCTCCCTCGGAAGGGCCCCGCGCCGAAACCCCTTCGGAGTCTCGACGCGGAGCACCAGAGCCCCGCCGTGCGGTCGCACGTCTTGAAACCGCAGCGACAGGGCCTCCGAAACCCGCAGCCCTGCCCGCCACAGAATGACGAGCAGGGCGCGATCCCGCGCCGCCGTGCCCCCTCGGCACGACGACACGAGGACCGCCGCGTCCTCTTGCGAGAGCGCGTGGGGGGGGAAGCGTCTAATCGGAG
>Ga0255047_10000170_pt1 | contig 47002 bp, 57 predicted proteins | sample JV7_2_1_MG_FD_183640 | JGI IMG/M metagenome (GOLD analysis project Ga0255047, IMG submission 183640) | Seawater microbial communities from Jervis Inlet, British Columbia, Canada - JV7_2_1 | ecosystem: Environmental > Aquatic > Marine > Inlet | place: Canada: British Columbia | collected 2016-10-06
GCTCAACAGAATGTGGATTATCAGACCCATGCCAACGGGGAGGGAATCGCCGGGGATCGGACCGGTGCGCGGGAACTCGAGGATTGGAAGCGGAACTCCCGGCGATTGTTTGGGCCCAACTCGGTCGGAGGATGGTTCGCTAACTCGGCACCGAAAAAGGGTCTGGCCGGTCAGTCACACCTTGAACTCAGATGATCCGCACGCGCGCTAGGGCTTCTCTGTCGTTGATTTCGGGAGCGCTGTCAAGTCTATTTTCGGTGTGCCCCGGGGAAGAAATAGTGTGCGTTGACAACTGGGTACTTTGGAGCTGGACGGCCGTCAGTCCGCCAGGCGACCCAGTGCGCTTAGGTGCCGTAAGGAATAGGCAATGGGAAGGACTGGATTATGCCGATGAGAAGATTAGGATTCGGCAACAGTAGGGTTCCGGTTTGTCGGGATCCGATGATATGAAAGACGAGACAATGCGAGAAAGGTCATCAAGGTCTGCAGCGCTGGACGCGGTGTTAGCTTGGTCGGGAACCTACCTCGACGCCCTCCGGGAGGAGAGCGAAGAGTGGTTGACGGAGCAGACGGGGTTCACTTCTAAAGAGGTGCACGCGGTGTTTTCTGAAATGGCCCTTTTGATGGAGGAGTGCGCTACCGAGGAACAGAAGGAAGACAATGCCGATTCCCGACGGGCGGGGATATGTGGCGAGTGCGGTACAGAATTGAAAGGCGTGTGATTATGAGTGGTTCAATGGTCGAGATAGTGCGCAAGAATGTTGTCAAGGATGCCATTGGTCGTGTTCTCGGGTTCTGCCAGCGGGGTTCGTGCGGCAAGTCTATCAAGGATCCGGAACACGGGGTTTTGGTGGAAGTGCCGAGCGGCGCGTTTGTTTGCTGTCGTGATTGTTGGGACGGTGTGTTCTCCCGCGGTATCCGAAGGATGATTGATCAGAACCCCGAGTTGGGTAGCAAGATCGAGGTCTGGGCTGGTACGGGAGCCGAGTTGATTGGGAAGACGGTGCCCTCATGAGTTGGGACCTATGGTCTCCTCCGGGGTTCAATCCGAAAACCAGCAAGGATACCGATAACTACCTCACTTGGGTGCTTCACTTGTTTCCGGGTTGGATTTGTTCTCACAAAACAGAAGCTTGCGTCAAGGCGTGCATTGGATTCTCGGGGAGGGCTGCTGTCTTCTCAAGTATCGGTGATGCGCGCAAGCGGAAGACAAACGAGTACCTCCGGAATCCGACGGCGTTTGTGGCTCGGCTATCTAAGGGTATCACCCGCGCAGAAACAGAGGCTTCCGAGTGGGGCAAGCTTGCCGCATTTCGACCGAACGCTACGTCTGATGTCCGATGGGAGGAAACCAGCCTGATCTCGGACCACCCGCGCACACAATTCTATGACTACTCGAAAGTGCCGCACCGGTACCGACGTTTCTTGAAGCGGGACGGGTGGCCAGAGAACTACCACCTAACATTCTCTCGGTCGGAGGATAACCACGACCAAGCGCGAGCGTTTGTGCGGGCGGGTGGTACGTCGGCTGTCGTGTTCAAGGGTAAGGTGCCCAACTCGTTCCAAGGATTGCCCGTCCACCCCGGCTACAAGCACGATAGGCGGTTTGAGGATCCTCCCGGGCATTGGATAGGACTCAGGTTCAAGGGTTCGTCAGAGCGGCGACAGCGGGCGATAACGGCGGGGTTTGCGGTATGAGTGCCGAGGAACGGGGAGAAGTTTTAGAGATTTGCGGTGGCATGGTTCTGATTGTCATCTTTCTGGCAATTGTGATCGGCTGGTAAGTAGGCCAAGCCCCACAAGGGCCCTCCGGGCATAGGCTCGGGGGGCCCTTTTTCTTTGGAGGTAGCAAATGGTGGATAGGGACAGAATCAATGGTGCGCGGGCGGAATACCGAAGGGCCCTAGGGTCTCGGCTCAAGTCAGCCCGGCTGTCTCGGGACCTAAGCTTGCGGCAAGTAGCGGACCGAGTTGGGGTGTCTGCCCCGACGGTATTGGATTGGGAGCGGGGTTCGGCTGTTCCCGTTGACGCGCTGATTTTGTTGCGTGCGGTTTTGCGGTGTGGGCGGCTTCAAGAGCTCATCCGGGCGCGGGAGTTTCTGAAGGAGGTTCGCTAGCGAGTGGAGCTGGAGTTCTGACGATCGTCGCTACCTCAGTTCCCATCGGCTGTCTCCTTGAGTTCCTGGTCTTTGCGTCCTGCGATGTACATCTCGGTCATGATGGCGATGAGCTTGTCCATGCACCACTCGATGACGGCTGGATCGCTACCGCGTGTGCCGAGCTTTTGTGCGACGTTGGAGAGGATGAACTTATGGTTGTTCAGGTGGGTCTTGAGCATCTCCTTGGTTGTCTGGTCCACGGCCTTTGTCCTCCTGTGCCCACTTGAGTAGCAGGTGCCCCTGGTCCTCGTGTGAGAGTGGTTTGTTCTTGTGGTATGCCTCCTTGAGGCGGGTGATGACCTCTGGGTCGGGACCTCGACGAGGGATCCTGAATTTAGGAACTGAGTCTTCCCTGCCTCGGTGCCCGAACGTCTTGAATTTTGCTAGGCGCGGTGCCATGAGGTCGAGTTTAGAGGCGGTGTGTTGGAGCCATTCCCGTCCGCAGTAGTAGCAGTAGGCTCGGTCCGCGTGTCTGAGGTAGTCGTAGCCCTTCTCGATCCACTCCTCGCATGCCACGCACTTCTTGACCTTGGTACACATCACCCACTTGATTCGTGGCAGCGGGATCTCAGGTAAAGTCCTCGTCTTCGTCATCGTCGGCATCTCCATTGCCTTGGAATACTTCAGCGATTGCATCGTGCATGATGCGGTGTTGGGATTTGGCTATGACGCTGGACCTGGCTGGGCAGCCTTGAGAGGAGTGGGCGAGGATGAGTGCCTTGCGATCCTTGGTGCAACCAATGACACCCACTGAGAAGAGCAGAATACTGTTATTTCCCACGTCGTCGTAGTTCGCAAGGTCTTTGGCATGGATGGCAACGAGGACGGCTGCATCTGGCTCACAAGTGTCGATTGCCTCGGCGATGTCTTCACCACTCAGCCCTTCTGAGGCCACTCGTTGGGCCCAGTCTGCCGCCAGTTTGTCATCGTTGGGATCCATCAGATGTTGTCCAGTACAGAGAACTCGATCACTTCAGTGAACCCGTCGAAGCCTGAGGATAGCAACAGGTAGCCCTGAATGCGCCAGACTCCCGGATCGTCGAGCTCTCCGGTGTTGATGAGTCGTTGGAATACCCCGTCGGTGCCGTCGGTGCCAAAGGTGGCGTTGACCTGGGTCGAGGTGCCATCGGGCTTCTGCAGGGTGATCTGCTTGTCCGTGGGGTTGGAAGCTGACGAGATATCCACAATGGCACCGCTGGTGTCTCGTGCCTCCAGGGCGAGGAAGATGCCGAAGGTGTTCTTCTGGATGGTGAAGCTGGCCCCGACGTGGACTTGAGGTGCTGCGGGCATGACTGCCTCCTATGGGAATCGCGGGTCTTCCTGGCCGAGGCCGGGGTCCACGGGGTCATCGGGAACTGGGATCTTGACGAGCACCTTCTCTTGGACATCGAGGCCGGGGAGGCCTGTCCTGACCTGGGGTGCGGTGGCAATGGGGCCCTTCCTGAGTCGGTTGGGGGTATCCACTGTGATGGGCGCTGGTGAGTCGAGGTAGTTGAGTTGGTCCTCGGGTGCCATGAGGAGTGCGTACCAGTCGTAGGCTGCGAGGGTGGCGACATCGTCGTAGGTGGCAGCAGCGGTGGAGGTGATGAAGGTGGTGGTGCCGTCCGGGAGTACTCGGAACAGGTGGATGGTTTCGCCGGCGGGCAGGTTGTAGTGCAGGAAGGTGTGCGTGTACCTGGTGGCTCCGGCCGCGTTGAAGCAGTTGGTGTAGAGGCAGAGGATTGCCTTGGTGTTGAGGTAGTTGTTCCAGGGTTGTTCTTGGATAACGGGAAAGGCGATGGGGTCGTAGAGGAGTGGGTTCTGAATACGGTTGCCGTTGGTGTCAATGAACACGCCAGGCGCGAACTCAATCAGGCCGAAGATGCGGTTGCCCTCGGTGACAGCGGTGGCAGAGATGTCGATGAGCAGTGGCACGGGAGCAGACAGCTGGAGCGTTGGCTTGGGAAGCATCTGTCCGTTGCGGAGGTAGTTGTTAACCCACTTGTGTTCTGCCTGGGCCATGGTGAGACCGTAGTCGCGGATCGAGAGACACTCAGCGTCAGCGGGGCCCAGCTTGTTGCTTGCGTCTGTTTGGAACGGATCCCATGGGTCATCGACCTCGCGGTCTTGGGTAGAGAAGTGCCAGTACCACATTGGGCAGAACCCGTAGATCCAGTCGAGTCCGAAGCAGTAGGCCAGGGTGCGGCGTGACTTCTCGGCACCGGTGGTTCCCTCGACAGTCCAGAAGGTGCCGTTGCGGTAAGCCTTGCCGAACACCTGGTTGCCCCAGGACAGGGCGAGGTTGCAGCCGTAGGTACGGCCAGCGTAGATGACGGACCACATGGGGGCTGCTCTGATGCCGTGGCTGGTTTTGTTGTCTCCTGGGAGGGTGGTTCGCCAGAGTCGGGTGATCCCGAAGGAGTGGAAGCAGACCTCGATTTCCTGGTTGAACACGTCGGACATGTACTCGGCCCAGATCCTGACATACCCGTCCCTGGTGCGCCGAAGCTCGTCGAGGATGAAGCGGATCCACTGTCTCATGGCTGAGACCCACCAGTCTCCTCCTCCTGTGGGGTGCCGCGTGTAGCCGGCGTTGATCTCAGCCCAGACCGAGTGGTCCCCGTGGCAGAGTTGTCCGCTGTCTGACCCAAGCAGGCTCTGAGCTGGCAGCACGTCGAGGTAGAAGCACCCGGAGCCGAGGAGGTCTCGCTGCTGCCCCCAGATGTTGTCGATGTACCACTGTCGCAGGGAGGAGTGCCTCAGGGCATGCCAGCACCAGTTCGGATCCTGCTCGAAGAAGTACACGATGTCGCCGAAGACGGGGAAGCGCTCGGCTCCTGACGAGTCGTAGAACTTGGCAACGATGACCTCTGAGGTGCGATCCGAGGTGGCCACGCTGGTGATCCTGCTCCTGGCGAGCTTTCCTGGTGGTGTCGGAACGTAGTAGCACACCCCTGCGCCAGTGTAGAGCGACCCAGCTGCCCATTGCCCTACCGTCAGGGGTGACCCTTGGAGGGTGAGCAGGCCGGTGTTGTCGTCGTAGGACTGGACGGAGTAGGGAACCTCGACGTAGTAGCTGTTGCTGTTGCCCTTGGTGGCGAGCGTGTCACCGTCGAGGAGTCCCTGCCTTGAGACCCGGATGGCGTTGATGGCGGCCTTGTCGGCCCACCAGTCCTCGGTGTCGAGGAAGGCTGCTTCGTTGTACGGGGAGGGCAGGATCGAGGAGGGCTTGTGGACTCCAATGTGCGAATTGCGGACCTCGAGTTCCCTTGAAGTCTGCTTCCATCGGGCCTCATCGATCACGAGCGGGCCTGTGAGTGGGAGGAAGTCTCTGCCTGTCTCGATGTTGGTGAACGCGATACCGTAGGTGGGAGTGTCCTCGTCGACTCCAATCTGCAGCCTGGCGCGCTCCAGAGCTTCCTTGGTGATGATCTCGGCGTTCTTCGGGTTGGTTTGGGTCGCCAGACTGACATTGAACCAGAGCGGGTTCTTGCGCATCTCGGGCGTGAGGTCGGTGCGGAGCGGGAGGACATTGGTGTAGAAGAGCCGACTCTCGTCTGAGGCATACTGCCGGTACCTGTCGGCCACGTCCCACCAACCGTTCGAGGTCAGGGTGAGGAAGGGCCTCAGGTTGAACTGCCCGATGATGGCGAGGGTCTCGGACCCGTTGCCGGCGAGGAGGTTGTCGCCCTGGGGGATGTAGTTCTCCAGCACCATGTGCTGGCCGTCAGAGCCGAAGGTGGAGCCGATGACCTCATTGGAGTTGCTGTACCACGCCATCCACGCTTCCTTCTGGGCGATAGCCAGGGTCTCGGAGTAGTACCCCCAGAGAGGGATCGAGAGTGACCGTCCAGATGGGTACACCGCGTAGGGCTTGCCCTTGCCGCCGAAGAACCTGGAGGTGGGTTGGGCCGCGTCCCAGGGAATCCAGCGCATCCGGTGGATGGGGCCGGCGACGATCACGCCTTTGGCAGCTCCCAGGCAAGCCACGTCGGTCAAGATGGGCAGGGAGGGCAGGAACGGGTCGATCCGGAGGGGCATGAGGCAGATGGAGTCGACGGCGTACTGCAGCCCGGTGGTCCAGGTACAGGCGATGTTCTGCTCCAGGCGGTCGTCGGTCAGGGTGAGGGTCACGGTGATTTGGAGGGTGTCTCCCTCGATGTCCTGGTCCCAGATGGCAACGAGGCTGGTGGCGGTCGAGACGACCGAGGTGAGGTACTCCTCCAGGGGCTCCACGTACAGAACTCGCAGAGAGCTCGCGGAGTTGGAGTCGAAGACGAGGAGTCTCCAGAGGGGCCATTCCCGGTTCTCCCAGGTCCGCCCGCCAGTGCGCTCGAAATTGGAGAACCTGAGCCCCGTACGGTCGTCCTCCGTGAACACGAACTGACAGGTGGAGTTCACCAGGGTGTGGACTGTCGAGTCGCTACGGGGCCCCCAGAGGCCTTCAGGGAGGAATCCGTCCACGCCCTCGATGGCTCCGAGAATTGTGAAGCCTGGCCCCCCCAGAGAGATCACGCGCTGAACCTCGCAGGGAGATACTCGACGTGATTCCAGGTGACGGCGTCGTAGGTGGCAACGACAGAGATCGAGATCACGTCCGAGCCGGCAATGGTGGTGATGTCCTTGCTGTCCTCCATGGTGTAGGGCGCATTGGCCCCAACGTCGTTGAAGTCAGCCAGGACGAATGAGGCGATGCCGGTGTTGACGGAGTTGGAGATCTCGACGTCGAACTGGGTCAGGAGGATGTCGGCCTGGGGCCCGGAGACTGGTTCGCCTGAGTCGAGGATGCTCGCGGAGACGCGGATCTGGTCAGGACCACCGGAGATAGGGGCGTAGACAACCCCGAGCTTGATACCGTCGAGTGGCACGTCGTGCCTTCCCGGTGACTCGGGAGTGGTTCCCCTCTTTGATTCCCTGGTCAGCCGGCAGGAAAACCAGAGCTATGATCGCAGGAGAGGACAGACTGCGACTCGTTATTCACTTTCTCAGCTTGACGACGTAGTCCCGGACGACCTCCAGTTCGCGGATGACCTGCTCGTAGCAGTTCTTGGCCACCACATCCCCCATCAGCCGACCGTCGTGCGCTTGCTCGGTACAGGTGAATCGGTTGTCGATGAAGACCAGGATGTCCCGGAGTGCGTCATTCACCAGAGTAGCTCCGTCTCCGACACTTGGTGCCCGTGGCTCTTCAGCCACCCCTGTACCTGCGCCAGTGTCCGGTGCCTTGGTCGCTTGCTTCTTAGTGCCCGCCATAGTGTGTCTCTCCCCATACCCATTTCGTCTGCGATGCTGCTGAGGCTCTGGCCCTTGCCGACCTCCCGTACCCACCGTTCTCTGTGGGTCATCCACCGCAAGGTCTATTGCTCCCACCGAAACTTCCTGCTGAGGGCGGCCAGCCGATCAACTGCCTCCAGAATTCCCGGGCGGATATCGTCGTTGAATCGGGGATGGTCCTCCGGATTCTGGCCGCGCGGTACGTCAACCCACAGGCTGGTGAATGGCGTCCTGCAACGGCGACCGACAAGCACCACGGCTGGTAGATCGTCAGCCTCTTTCCACTCGCGCTTGAACGACCAGTACTCTTCACACCGTTGGCCCTCCCACTTGCCAGACTTCTGGTAGCCGCCGTAGGGAAACTTGTACCGCACCGGGTGTCCGTCCTTCCCCAGCATAGGGCTTCTGAACTCGAATTCAGCATTCAACACGTAGCAGGCCGAGGGGAGGGTCTTCCCGGTCCGGTCCGCCGGCTTGACCTTCCCCCCAGAGCGATCCCAGCCACGGGACATCCAGCCGTCGAGGAATTTGTACCGGCCACCAGGAGTCTTGGACCCCTTCCTCTCCTCGTGCTGGTAGGCCTGCTGCAGACAGAGATCCACATGCTCCCGGTTGTACATCTCCACCCAAATGTCGTAGTTGGCCTGCCACTTGTCCACAAACGCGAGTTGCTGTTTGACCGCCTTCTCCCCGACGACCATGGGAACTCCCTCAGTCCTCCACCACCTTGGGCGTAACTCCAGCGATGGCGGGATCGGCAACGTCTCCGTTGAGGTCCTGGTCGACGTCTCCTTCTCGGTGTCCATAGTCTCCTACCTTGCATTTGGGGTGATTGTTTGCGGCGATGAGAAATGCGGACCAGGTGTGGTACTTGACGCCATCGAGCCAGCACGTCCCACGCACCTTCATTTGGGGGCCACTGTCGAAGTGCCAGAGCTTGGTGACGTGGTCCCTGGTGTCGATGTCGAGTGCTGGTGCGGAGCCGTCGTCCGTCATGATCCGGGTGCGGTTGAGCTTTCCAAACTCCACGTAGGAGAACTTGGCGCAAGGCCTGCGAGCAGAACCCTTACCGACCCCCATGCGGAGCTTGGACTCTGTGATCACCACCTTGCGAGTGCCGGTCCAGTGGGCCTGGGCTCCTGGCTCGTCGTCTGTCCACTTGTGCCCGTCCTCGTCGTATTTGTTCGGCTCCACGACCACGCACCCGGTGATGTTGTCGACGACGTCGGGGTGCAGCAACTCGGGGTTGGCTCCCTGGAGGATGTCGCACTGAGAGATGTGTACCAGCCCGGTGCGGTTGCCTTTGATGGTGATTGACGACCCGCCTCCACCCATCTCCAAACAGGTGTTCTCCGCGCGGACCCGGTGCAAGATGATCTTGCCTGATGCAGCTGGTCCCTCGTGAGGTCTGGCGGTGTCTTGCAGGAAGGTTCTGCCGGCCCCGTAGAAGCGAGCACCAGACATCAGCACATTGCCAACGCTGTTGTGAAGGTAGAAGAAGTGCTCCTTCTTGATGCCGTGTCCGCCACCCCCGAACCAGGTGAGACCGCCCTCGATGCCGTAGGTGAGACAGCCCCACTTGGACGCCTCGCCAGTCATCCGCTGAAAGTCCCACTCTCCGTCCATGTAGCAGTTGATGAACGATAGTTCGGCAAATCCTGGATGGTCTCCGTGCCAACGTCTGCTGTAGGGATTTTCCGTTCCCAGGGCTCTTTGGTCATCTCCCTCGAACACGATGCCACTGAAGCGGATGGGCACGTTTGACCACTCGACGTACAGCGTCTGGCTACCGCCAACTGGGTTTTCTCGAAGCCTCACGGTACCAGGGTGTTTGGCTTCGTAGTTGATACACCTACTAATGTCTTGGAGTTCAGTCTCGAAGAAGTGCTTGCTGACCCTGAAGTGGGGATAGTCTCCTGGCCGCATGAACACCGTGTCCCCTGGTTCAACCAATCCTGGCAGCGTGCCCGCGTGCGACCTGTTCATCCCATGGAGCGTCCACAAGGGATTGTTGCGCTTCGGGTCCGTTGACGGCGGCAAATGCAGGTTCTCCTCCGTGTCCAGGTTCGTGATCACGTACCCACCACCGCGCTTGATCGGTCCTACCTCCCACGTCGTCATCGGCTTTCCTTTCGTAGATTCTGAGGCGACACCAACCACTTGCCATCCCGGCACTTCTTCTGTTTCACCCGAACCAACATTTGCTGTCCATGGTGCCAGATAGAGCCGACAACGACGACCCGCCGGCCATCGCCCTCTCTCTTATGCGACCTATGATTTGTTGGCTTCCAACCTGTGTTGACCTTGATAATCGCAGACTCTCCCTCGTACCAAATTCTAGAACGGTCCATCGTTTCCTCCTGCAAACTGAGCTTCCTCCCACTGGTCGAGAGTGATCGCCTCCCGCCTCACCGCCCATTTTTTCTTCTCCCCCCTCGGACCCTTCTGGCTCCAACTCCAGATCTCGAATACATTGCCGATGCCAGCTAAGTAGATACGCAATCTTGGCTCTGCGAGCGCCTTCTTCCGATGTGCTGCATGCCCCGACCCGGAACACGCCTGCACCCCGAGAAGCGGCTGGCCTGACTTGATTGCCGCAATGTCCACAACGCCGAACAGGTCCACTCGAACCCCTCCCGTTCTGGCCTTGCCCGTTTTGTCCGTACCCCTGAACTGAATCCATTTCTCCGCCTTTTCCGGGTGCCACCCCTCACTTCTCAACAACTCCAGGCACCTCTCGATATTGCTCGGCACTGAATCTCTCCATGAGGGTCAGAAATGCGTTTGCAGCCACTCTTGGTACAACAGCGTTTCCGAGGCAGTGCAGTCTGTCCAGCCTAGAGGGTACCCCATCAGCCACTCGACCCACCTCGGGTTCAGTTGCCCACCATCCTGCTCCTTGATCACTTCCGGCAACTGGGCCGACCTCTTGACCTTGTCCTGGCCTATCATCTTCCCCTTCGTCGCCGCCCCTGTTCCCCTGTTGTGTCCGTCCCTCGCCGTTGGTGTTGGGTACATCCTCACCGCGTCCGTCAGGCTCACGCCATCGTGGCAGCCCTTGCTCTCTGTTCTCCCACCGCTTGACTTCGAATCCCCCGCGGTAGGTGTTGGCCATGAATGGGTGGCGGGAGGTGGTGCCTGCGACTCGACGTCCGACGAGAAATACCCTTCTCCTGATATGTGGAGCTCCGCCGGCCTGTGCAGAAAACACGTCCCACTCCGCATCGAACCCGAGTTCGGCCAGGTCGCGGAGTACGTCACCAAATCCTCGAACAAGGAGCCCTGGGACGTTTTCCAAGACCACGACAGACGGCTCCACCTCGCGAAGCACTCGCGCGACATCCGGCCAGAGCCAGCGATCGTCGTTTTGCCCGGCTTGAGACCCAGCGCACGAGACAGGTTGGCACGGAAACCCAGCAGTGACGATATCCACCGATGCACTCCATGGTCCGCCTCTGAAGGTTTCAAGTAGATCCCAGATAGGAGCCGGATCCAGGGCCTTGCTTTCCATCCTGTCCACCAAGGTGGCCGCGGCGTAGGCATCCCGTTCGACGTAACAAAGAGTCTGGTATCTGGGTCCAATGGCGAGCCTGAGTCCGAGTTCGAGTCCACCAATTCCGGAACATAGAGATAGCCCATAGATTTTGATCCTCATAGTCCACACATCCCTTCGCACTCCTGGTTCCAGAGCATCTGCTGACCGTGGTCGATGTCGGTCGAGAGGTCAATCTCCTCCAGTGGGATCAGCTTCTGGTGCAGGTACATCTCCCCGCGCATCCCGCCAGAGTGTCTGATGGCCCGGTCGAATTCGAGTGCATCCTCCCACTCCTCCGAGTTCTCCCTGGTGTTGCGCCACTCGTTGTCGCTCTTGAACGGACACCCGATGCAGGCCGAGCGCGGGAACTCACGATCAGGGTAGTGCTTGGAGAGCCATCGAAGGATGCCAGCTCGCGAGTACGTCTTGTCGAGCATCATCTGCGGCAGCCCCAGAAACGGGTACACGAACTCCTGCCAGAGGGTTTTGGCCAACCGTGCCCTGCGCGCCTCATCGCTGGAGATTCCCATCCACTGCTGAACCACGACCTCTTTGGGCATGCGCTGGCGCGGCTTGATACCGAGGAGTTCTTTGGTCTTCTTCTCGATGGGGCCGATCTTGTACTCCAGCGTGCATTGCCTTCGAATCTGGCCCTTCTTGCCGTCCTGCTGCTTGGTGAACAGCGGCATACTCATGCTTCGCACACAGGAGCGACGGCCTTCCCCAGAGATCCCCCTCACCTGCGACTGCATGGCGTCATCCCGGAGGTTGCCCTTCCTGACAACATACATGGGGATCCCCGCCAACTCCGACTGAACCGTCAGCCACTCAAGCGTCTCGTAGACTCCCTTTGGCTCCCACCCAGTGTCCGCGAAGATCGCCGCATCCAGCTTGGGTAGGTCCCCGCGACAGGACATGAGAAGAAGGGCAGAGGACTGCACACCAGCCCCCAGACTGAGTATCTGCAACATCAGGCACCCCACTCGGCCAACTCGACCGCGAATAAGAGGCACTCGTTCCTCAGCAACTTGGCACAATTCACGGCATCCTTGGCCATCCTCACCTGGTCCTCCTTGCTAAGGTTGCAGCCAAAGTTCTCCTCGACCATGATCTTCATGAACGGCTCCGCCCTCGCGTACCATTCGTCTGCGATCTCCATCACTCGCATCGTCTCTACATCGTCCACCCGTTCACCTCCCACAAAGAAACAGCACCAGGGTCGCGAGCGCGACCCCGATGCCGAGACAAATCAGTGCTTCTCGAAACCTCACTCTGCGCCCATCTCTGCTTCAAGCAGCTTTCTCCAGACAAGGTACAAGCTAGACACCGAGGCCCTCCCTACCGCGGACGGATCAACCCCCTCTGCGCCGCAGTAAAGGTCGAAGTCCCGGTGATCCCGGAACGCCTTCACCTTCTCGGTCAGAGCGGATCGCCTCTTTTTGAGATTTGTCGGTAGCCCCTCGGTGTCCAACTCGCCCCCACTACCCTCCATGAAATCGCCGGTGCCCCCGGCTTTGGAGGTACTCGATGTGCCCTTGATCTCCTGGTTGACGGTGTCTGCAACAGACCTGTGCTCAGGTCCGGTCACGAACGTCTCATCCACCGTACTGTTGCCGTCACTGATGGACTGATGGGCTGCTCGCAAGGACGCGAGTTCACCCGGCTGCAACACGTCGAGTCCGTGACCAAGGTAGTTCTCGATCATCTGGACGTTGACGCCAAGCCCACTGAATGCCTTTACCAACCTGGTAATGGTTCCTGTCCGGTCCTGGGAAAGCTCCCCGCTGCTGGCCTTCTGCTTCGTCTGCTCGACTTGCTCCAGGCTCTCCTCGACCAACCACTTCGGCAGGATCTTGAGGATGGCGTTGCGCTCCAGGATGGCCCCTCGACGGTTGAGCAACTCTCGGAGGTCACGCTCGTCAGGGGTCACCCACGAGGTCTCTCCGGTCTTCTTGTTCCTGCGCTGGATCTTCTTGGCGAACTTGTCCTCGCCCTCCGAGTAGGTGTTGGTCTCCAGGTCGAACGCGAACCCCTTGATGTGGAGCCTCTCGTCGTCCTCGTCCACCACCCGGATCCCGCTTCTCATGTTGCCCCAGGCAGCCGCCAACTCCCGAGCGAACTCCACGGAAGGGCCCTTGATTTGGGTGCCACCCCTGGGGAACTCGTACTGGGCCAGGTTGGCGAACGAGGGGCGAACACACGACCGGTTGATGCGCTCAATGGCCACCATCTCGTTCCGCGGGAATCTCCGCGCCATGATCACCTGAGCCTCGATCTCCCCCCTCTCCCTGTGTTCTGCTACTACCTCGGTAGTTGATGGTTTTGCCACCTCGGCATTTTCTAGCGCTTTCACTTCCATGATTCTTCTCCGTCGAGTTGCCGGCGCACCCACGAGGGCAGGCCAATGACTTGCACACCTTCCACCCGGTCAGGCCAGTGGTTGGTCTCCATGCACAGTTTCCACTCCGCTAGCAGGGCCTTGTACTGACGACGACCTCGGTCCAAGTCTTCTGGGTCTAGTTCGAACACGGCTACCTCATAAGGCGGCTCGCGCTGGATGACGATGAAGATGAACGAGGAGTACTCGTAGTTGTTCCAGCGCAGCCCGTCGATGTACATGGCCGCCGAGATGTGGTGCTGGAAGTCTGCCAGGGTCCGCTGGAATGACTCGCGAGTTGCGGACTTGCTGGTCTTGATGTCGACAACGGTCTCCCACTCAGGGACGAGTGCGTCAGGCCGACCGCGACAGAGAACATCGGACCCGGGATCGTTCCAGATAACCGTCACCTCCCTGTCCTCCACCTTCTCCATGATGTGCTTGGCGGCAGAGTTCTTGTCGAGGGCCCCGAGCATGCATGTCTGGTGGACCAGGTCGCGAGCACGGATGAGTAGCTTGCCTCTGTCGGCCGCGTCCGCGATGTTTGCTTGCGTCATCCTGGCCCCGTTGAAGACCTCGTAATCCTTCTCGTAACGCTCGTGTTCCAACAGGCGGCAGTGAAACGCAGACCCGAACTCCATCACTGCTGTTGAGCCGAGACCCGGGTTGTCCAGTGTCCACTTGCAGGCTTTGGGTGATACCTTTAAGCGCTTGAGCGTACTGGAAGACGGGATCCACATCCCGCTAGGGTGACGCATTGAATGATACTCACGCTCAGGGATGGCACTGAACAACCCGGTTTGAATTTCATCTTTGAGGATGTCGGTGTCAGAAGGGGATGTCATCATCGTCCTCCACGGGAACCGGCTGCGACTTCGGGGTGTTGCCTGTCACATGGACACTCTCGACCTGCATGGTGATCTTCCACTCATCCTCTCGCTTGCGTGACGACACCGAGCCCGTGAACACCACCTCATCTCCTTCCGATAATCCTGCGATGAGCTGGGCGCGTGGCCCGAATGCGATACAGTCCTGGTAGTGCTTGTACTCACTCCACGTCCCGTTCTTGCGCTGGAACTTCTGGAGGTTGAGCAACGTGCATGTTCCCATGTCCACACCTGAGTCTAGCTGGTGGCTTTTGACCTTGCTCACCGTCCCGCTCAGTACCAGTAGATTGACACCTGTTTTCGACATTCGCTAATCCTCCCTCAAGAAGTGTGGCCTTGACGCACGAGTATATACCGAGTATGGTAACGGTTTTCTAGCTGGAAAGCAACGCCTGGCGCGGGTCACGGAACTTGAGGGAGCCAAATGCAACAGGTCAAGTTTGAGAGGACGACGATCACGGTGAGCGCGAAGTTGCTGACCAAGGTCAGGCGGCTGCGCAAGCGATTCCGGAGGCTGAACGTCTCCGCGGTCTGCGAGGAGGCACTTTGGGAATATGTCAGGAAGTTAGAGGAAGAGGGAAAGGCGAAGACATGAAGAAGGCGGTAGTTGATAAGGCGCTGGAGGAGATAAAGGCGAACGGCTGGGTCGAAGAGGTCCCCCCTGGAAGCGACCAGTGGAGGCAAACACCCTTGGGGGCGGTGGTTTCTGAAATCCAATCCTTTGCTGAGTCACTGGAAGAGCGCGGGATCACAGGAGTCATCGTGGAGGTGCGGTGTGACCAGACAAAGCCGGTGAGGATCTTCCGAGAGGACAGTCGGCCCGACGATGATGACGGGTGGGGGGAAGTATGAGACCTGACATAGAGAAGGCCCAGGGAGCTTGCACTCAACCCGGGCCATCGTCTACTCTTGCTCGTGCGATCGAACAGATGGGTGTGAAGGTAGCACAACTCCGCCTGTCTTTCCAGTCGCGCCGGTTCTCGTCGCAGAGCTTTCCCGGGATATCAAGAGAAGCCGCGAGCCAGTTCCTGCCTGGGAGGTGCGGTCCCGGGGGGCAGGGTCACCAAGATTCCTCGGGAGGGGCTTCCTTCAGCAAACCTGAGTGCCGTGCTCAGACCCTTGGTCTCCAAGGGGGAGGGGGGTTTGATCCAGGGGCCGAGCCCGAGCGTCCGTCAAAGTGCCCGTCCAACCATCCATGTGGAAACCCCGCGAGCCAGGAGGAGCACGAGTGTCCCTACTCGGAGATCTGCGAGGAAAATGGCCCGTGCTGGTGTTGCGAGGACTGCGAAGGTCAGTGTAGAGATGACATCTAACCAAGGAGTGAACGATGCCACTGGTACCAAGGGAACGAGAACTGTTTTGCGACGAGCCACTCTGTGCGTGGTGTGGGGCACCGCGGAAGTCGGACAGCGAGACCTGTTCCAAAGAGTGTGCGCAGGAGTGGGACGAGTGGACGGAGGACTCCGAGCAGGACCGGCGGGACGAGGAGGACGACAAGCACGACCGGGAGCAATACGCTCGGGAGTTGGGCATGGGGCTGGGGGTCGAGGCCTACAACGACGCGATGGGGTTCTGATGGACTACATCTTAGCTGCAGTTGGGGTGACGTTGGCAGTGAGTACGGTGTGGGCCGTGTGGCACATGGGGTACGCCTGCGGCATGAGCGAGGGAGAGGCCCGGGTGCTGAGGATGGTCGGGCTACGGAAGAGAGACAAGGAGGTGAAAGATGGATGACAGCAACAGGCACAACAGGATCAAGGAGTTGGCGGTCATGCTGATGAGGGAGCGTCTGCATTGGGTTATCCCGATGGGGTTCCCGGACAGCGAGAGGGTCATCGACAAGGTGAGAGACTTGAGTGTCACCGGGACCGCCTTCACCGTCCTGACCTGGACAGAAGAGATCGCGAACAACCAACTGGTGGGCATGATCTTCTTCCCCAAGCTTCTGTACCCAGAGCGGAGCGTGCGAGAGGCCCTGAAGGATCTGTGCTTGTTTGAGGATCTGCCGTCTGACCAGCGGGACCTCATCATCAGCCGGGACGTGGGCGAGCGAATGAAGGAGGTCATGGTGGAGATGTTGCAGGGTCGACCGGGGGATAACTGATGACTGACGACGTGCTGCACCTCCAGTGCGGGCATACATGGCGCAACCGCGAGCAGGCCGTAGCTATGGATGCAGACTATGGGGACGGCATATGGCACTGTCCGTACTGCAACAAAAAGGTCGAGGAGGGTGCGCCGAGGAGCGACGTGCTGCTGGAGCTGGAGTGCGGACACACCTTCAAGAAAACGCCCATGGACATCAGCGACGATGGTCGGTGGACGTGTCAGCGGTGCAATTACGCAAGAAGACTTGTCGTCGCCCGATGGGAGAAGCGCGTGCCTGTGGAGCAGGAGTACAAGAGGCCGGTGGAGGTAGTGGAAAGACTTCGCGGTGAGCATCTTGTGCGTGCCGGGACCTCTGTTACGGTAGATGCGAACGAACTCCAGCTAGTTCTCGATTACTACGAGCGCCTGGAGGACGTGGCGAAGGCTACAGCATTCCTGGAGAAGGCGGACATCCGTGGGGAGTACAAGTTCTCCTTCGACGAGATACGCAAGGCGCGCAAGCGAGCGGGGTGGAAGTGATGGAGGACATACCCGGAACAGTAGATAAGCCTGGCTACCTATGAATTCGTTGACGCCGTGAGAGAGGAGGGGGAATGAAGCGCTGCAACGCCTGCAAGAAGGTCCTGTGGTGGTGGCAGTTCACCTTGCCCCATATCCACTGGGACTGCCGCGACCTCTACCGGGAGCAACTCATTGCGGAGTTGAAGCTGGAAAACCCACACTGGCCCAACCAGCCCAACATCAGAATCTGGGAGGCGTGGCAACGGGGACGGTCAGCGGCAATGGAGAAGCTCACGCGAGGGTGGAAGTGATGGTCTACATGGAAGCAATGGACAAAATCAATGACCTGAAGCAGGAGCTTGACGCCCTCAAGGCCAGGTCGTGCGCGACGTGTGTTCACCTGGGATGGCGGTACGCAATAGGTACTCGGGAGACGAAGTACGACTACTGTGAGAGGCCTGGTGGGGACTTCCAGGGGTGGATGTTCCAGGACCCTCCATTCGACATAACCAAGGACGGCTGCTTCAGGTGGGAGGGGAAGGAATGACGAGCGTGTTCGCCTACGGGTTGATCGTGGTGGAGGACAAGCAGTCCTGCCGAGGGGCCCTGAAGATTGACACCCCAGAGGAGGGCGCGGCGTACCTGAACCGTGACGACGTGATCGTGCTGCGCGACTACCTGACGAAGAAGCTGGAGGAGTGGGCGACGGTCAGGGAGGGAGACCTGTTGATTGACACAACGAAGGACTTCACGGTGGTTGACGCACGGAAGCTGCAGGAGTGTCCGATGTGCGGAGAGACGGTGCCCATGCTGTTCCAGCACAAGCCAGAGAAGTGGATCTGCTCGCACTGCTGCGACAAGGAGGACGGGGATGAACCTGGAGTGCCCGAAGTGTGACGCCGACCTGGGCGTGGAGTTCTCCTGGGACGACATCCAGTGTCCAGGCTGCAAGGTCATGCTCGGGTTCACCTTCGAGTACCTGGGCTGGGGCAACCTGATTAGTGAGCCGTTCGTGAGGGAGGAGGATGAAGATGAACAAAGTAGAGGCTGAGATTCTTAGAGACCTGTGCAACGTCGTCATATTGAAGGGTGTCATGGAGATGCGCTGGTACAAGGCTCCGAACGATGTCCTCTGGTGTACCCCGGGAGCCCTCTGGGAATTGAAGGTGTTCTGTGATGGCGGGGACTATGACTACATCGACAGCTACCGGGAGCATTCTGGCAGCGAGTGGGTGGACGCACCCTCACTATTTGTTCAGTACCCTTTGCCGGAGCACCTCAAGGATGACTGGGAGAACCTTGTCAAAGAAGAGTGGCACCGACCATGAAGCGCTGTAGCAACTGCAACAAGATCATTTGGCCGTGGCAGTGGTCTAGGGCCAGGGTTCACGACAAGTGCTATCAGCCCATGCCGCTGGGGGAGTTCCGAGAACACATCGTCACCTTCATCCGGAAGCACGACGGCGAGCAGGAGTGGGGTGGCCTTGCGTCTCAGGAGAAAATGTCCGGCAAGGAGATGGACGCCTGTATCCGAGAGCACTATGACCTGACACTGAGGTGCCGCCTTGGGGAGATCATCCCGTACCGAGGTCCAGGTGAGACGTCGTAGCTTCCTCCGAGGGCTCCTGGGCGCAGCGGTCGTCGCGGTCACCTCGGAACTAGACCTCCTGCCGAGCTTCAGGCCTAGCCCGTGGCCTAGCGTAGAGCCGGTGAAGCCGATTACCTACGAGTGTTTCCAGGCCGCCATGGATTCCGTGTGGGAGCAGAAGGCCATAGAGATAGACGAGTTCTGGTCTGCCCCATCGGTCCGGGAGTGGTACGCCAGGAACCTGTCTATTTCTTCTTCTTCGCAGCCGCCATCCGCTTCCGGTACCGAGCGTAGAACCCCCCGCCCTCCCTGAGAGCCCAGGCAGCAAGGACGATGGGTGTCCCCTGGCCCAGGCCTCCAGCAAGGTCCGCTGTCGTGTCCGCCAAGCTCACCCCTGTCACCGGGTCCGGTCTTGTGAAGGCGTCCAGGGCTGCGCACCCCGAGAGAGTCAGGACTACCAGGATCAGTGCGTTCCTCATGCTGAGGTACCTCCATTCTTGCGGCGGTTGATGATGTACCAGGTCGCTGCCATGAGGGCTCCACCACTACCAGTGGCAATGCCCGTCTCTTTGGAAACCCAGTTGCCACCGTCACCGTGGTCGTGCTCAGGGTCAGGGACGATAGCTATCCGAGCTGGCGGCATCTGAGGCAGGAACTCCCGGATGTCATCGATCTCAGCCTTGCGGTCTGTGAGCACCCACCCGACGTTCACCCCGTAGTTGTAGCCATCGAGGTCTGAGTTCACGTCGGTGAGCCAGCTGGAGTGCTCGAAGGAGGCGTCTCCCCTATTCTCTCCGTACAGGAGGTTCACGGTGTCCGGGTACAGGTCGCCAGGGACGTTGCCAGAGATACACCCGGAGAGCAGGAGGAGTGGCAGGAGGCGCTTCATCTCGGGGGCAGTCTCTGGAGGATCTCCTTGACGTCGAGGCTGAGGACTTCGAGTCGCTGGTTGACCTCAGTCCTATCCCTGTTGCACTCGTCGCGGAAATGCTCCATGTCCTTCTCGTGGGTGCCCTTCAACTCCTCGTGCAGAAACACCGAGACCGCCACGGCTACCACTACCGCGCCACCGCTCCAGAGAAGGGACTTCACACTGTTGCCGTTTGTCGTAGCCATCTATTGCTTGTCCAGGAAGAGCACCCAGCAGTCTGTTTCATCGTCACCGGGCAGGGTGCTGGGTGGAGTGGGTAGAGTGGCGGGGCTGGCCCAGGCAACCGTGGTCTTTCGAGTTCCGGCACCGGGCAGCGTTCCGTCGTTGTCTTCTTCGGCGTTGAACCAGTAGCAGTCCCAGGTATCTAAGGTGAAGCCCTCGAAGTCCAGGGTGGCAGTCTCGCCGCCAACAGTAAAGTCCACCCCTTCCTCGAAGACACACATGTAGTACTCGCCGTCCGCGGTGCCCGAGGTGGAGTAAGAGGCCATGAGGTGGAACTCAACATCGGGTAGCCCACCAACTCCGGTACGGAGATCCTCTCGGTATTCCATGGTCTGGAAGGGCACGTTTTTGTTCATCATGTCCAGGCAGAGCCAGGTCCGCTCCCACCACAGGTCCCAGTCCTCGAAGTCGTCCAGGTTCACATCGTCACAGTCAACGTTGACCGGGATAGGGGAGTTGAACGCCACACACCCAAGGTAGCTCATGTGTCCACGGCCACCCGCGCACGCGGCAACCCAGAGGTCTTGCTTGAGGTGGTCTATCTGATGACCCGTGTCTCCCGGTGACCCCTCCCCGTCCCTTTGGATTCCCAGCCTAGTGGGCCCGGCCTCCTCAAGGGTGCGTGTCCAAGGAACCTCTCGCGGCCGCTTCTGAATTCCTCCGTGGTCGTACTGATCGTCGTACCAATCCTCCGCCAAGCGGTGCGCGTTGTTCCGGATGCCCCCGGTGGTGTTGAAGTAGTTGGTGACCTGTACCCCTACCCCAGAGAAATTCTCCCTGGTGACCTGGTGCGAGATGGTGAGGATGGCGTTGCTTGCTCCAGCGAGAAGGTGAACGATCACCGAGTGGCCGTAGGGATCCAGGGGCCGGTTCAGTCCATTGCCGTGCTCTCCCCAGACCGACCACACGTCGGAGATCCTCTGTTCGCTGACGCCCGTACTGTGAGGCCACTCCTCGGTGATGCACCAGGTGATGGCGTTGAGGTACCCGAATCGGGCAAACATCTCTCGGTAGAAGATCAGCCGGCGGTCCTCAAGGTTGAGCCCTGTCCTCATGTGCCCCAGGAGGTTGATGTTTTCGGTTTCCCCCATGTAGAACGTGAGGTGCAGGCCCATCTCGTTGGCGTAGTCGAAGACGATTTGCCACTGGTCGAGCTTACTGCAGTCGTAGGCGGTCTGTTCGCTGCTGGTGTTGTTGATGATGGCGGTGTTGGTGGTCGCCTCCCAGGGCCACACATCCTGTCCATCCCCAGCGACGTTCATGAGCATCACGTAGATACTGTTCACCCCCCGACGAGGCGTGTCGATGATGGGAGGGGAGCCCTCGTTGTAGCCGACCAGGTAGTTGATCGAACCGATGATCCCCTTGCCCTTGGTGCTCTGCCACGTTGGGTCCGCCGATCTCCAGCTCGCGACGTGGGTAGACCACGAGTGCCGGTAGGTGCCATTGCCAAGCGGGGCCGGAACCATGGGCGTGTTGTCAAAGTCACCGGTGGCCAGCCAGTTCTCCGGACTCCCCGCGCCCACCTTGAAGAAGAACGTGCTGTCCCCCATGAACTTCAGGGCCCCGGTGGTGGCGTCCATCTGCAACAGGCCCCTATTGCGGAAGTCGGGGAGACTCTTGGTGGTGGCGTTGATGGTGATGGCCCCGGTGTATCCGTCGAAGTCGACAGGGGTTCCGGCAACGAATGGGTCCGCGGCCACCCGGGCTCCAGCCACAAACTCCGCAACCCAGTTCCAGATACCTGTCTCCTCCGGGGCCCAGTGAACTCGCCACGTCTTTCCCGTTGTTGCACTGGTCTCGGCAGCGTCCCCGTCAGCGGCAAAGTAACCAGGGATCTTGCGCACCGTACCGCTGACCGAGTGAGTGAAGGTGACGTTGAGCCTGCGGTTCTCGAAGATCCCAGAGGTCTCGTTGGAATTGATGTCCTGTTCGAACTCCAGGGTGACCTTGTCCCAGAGCTCCTTGATGAGAGCCTTCGGTGGAAGTGTCTGCGGAGCGAGGGCGAGGACGAGTGCTGCAAGCATGACGGGTTCCTTTGGATATGAAGAGAGGCCTCGCCGTCCTTACCGAATCTGGTGGGTTTCAGTAGGAGGAAGGGAGACCTCAAGTACGAAGGAGGAAAAGCTACTCCGGTGGATCAGCCGGAGCTTGAGTACGTGTTGTGGATCCAGCCGTTGGCGTAGGGAGGCTTGTGGGTGCCGTAGCACTTCGATGCCTCCTGGAAGCTCGCGGCCTGGTGATCCTTGGGACCGTAGTGACCCTTGTACATGGACTTCATGAGAAACTCCTTTCGTTCGAACGAACACTGCTACTTGCGCACCCTCATCTTACGATTCATCTCGATCCATGCGTTGAGGTGATTCAGGTACATTCTCGCCATAGGGTCGGCATCGTCCACGGGGACCACCAGGACCGGCTGGATCTCCTTGGCCTTCCCCTCGCGGATCAGCTGCCGGCGGAGTTCATAAGGGATATCCTCTACGTGCGCCTTCCGGAGCTTCAGGCCCATGAGCTTGAGGATGTCCTCTCCGATGGTGCGGCGCGTCCCGGTGATCTGTCTGTACCCGTAGCGGAGGGCCTCTTCTGCTGTCCCGGGGATGAGTTGCTTCACACCGACGTTCCAGATGGCCGAGGCATCCCCCTTCTTGTCCCCGAAGTAGTTCACCCCTCGCACCATGTCCCGGCTGGCACTGAGAGCGATCGACTGATCGAGGAGCCAGTTGGCAAGCTTGGTGGCAACCCCCGCGTCCTGGTCTCTCTCTGTCTCTGCCTTGGTGACCATGTGACTGTAGGTGTCGAGGCCCAAGGTTTGGAAGAAGTAAGGCTCGTCCTTGGACAGGCCGGGTACTGGGTAGGTGAAGTACTTGTCGGGGCCACCCCCCTGGGTGATGGTGTTCTCGTACTTCTCGTAGTCTTCGTCACTCATCCCGGACCACTGCTTGAAGGCGTAGAGCGCGGCGAGCTTTCCCCAGTGTTGCTTGAGCATCTTGAGGGAGAGAACCATCGCCGAGGTTGTGCCTGCACTGAGCGCCTGTGCCCGAGGACCCTTGAACCCGAGAGTGCTTGCCCTGGGAGCCAGGAGAATCTGCGGGTTGATCTTACGGCCACCAGGGAGGGTGATCTCCTTGGGGAGTGCCGACGCCACGATGCCCGGGAGCAGGGGTGCTGGTTCATAGAGGGCCGTGTGGAATTTGGAGGTCATGGCCTTCCACTTGAACTTCGTGAACGAGAACAGTCGCCGGCCCCACTTAGAGCGGAGGAACAGCGGGGTGCGCGTGTAGTTGTACCACATGTCAATCGGACGGAACGCCTGCTCGACCTCCAGGGGTTTGCCGATGCTCGAACCAATATTCCCACGCCTGGCGACGTAAAGCGAGAGCGCGAACGCGGTGTCCGTGGCGTAGTAGAAGTCCATCATGTGCTTGGTGCCAGGAGCCTTGGAGTAGAACTGGTCCATGTACGTCATGACACCGCGCCCGAAGTGAGCCGAGGCCTCTCCCCACCGACCATCTGACCTGGCAAGCTTGGCTGCGTCGAACGCTTCTGACACCTCTCCCGAGATCCTAGCCAGGTCGATGTTCGGGGCGGTCTGCCCCATGATTCCTGTCTCGACGAACTCGTCGGCGAATGCCTGCTGCGCAGGGTCACGCATCTTCAGCTTCCCGGTCTTCTGCCAGTTGAACATGGCCTGGAAGGCATCCCAGTGCAGCTGGACGGTCTTGGGGTGAGACTGGTACTGGCCGGCGGTGCCGTTGTAGCGGACGTTGCCCAGGAAGTTCCCGGTGCCAGTGGCGGTCCGCCAGACGGTCGCGAGCTTCTTCCTGAGGAGATGGGCGGAGTCATAGAGCCGGCCGACGGCGTGAGTCTCCGAGGCCATGTGTTCGATCTCGTTCCAGATGTCCGTGGGGATCCAGTTGCCCTCGACCTCCGCGACCCGGACCGGCTTGCCATCCTTGAGGACCACCTCCTCCTTCCCCGTCTTCTTGTCGAGTTTGGTCTTGTCCTTCCAGGTTGTCTTGACGAGCGCGCCGAACTCCATCTTGGCCGGGACCTTCATCCACCGACGGTTGTACTGCTCCATCTCGAAGATCTCGTTTTTGATGTACGCACGCTTCTCATTCATGGCCTTGACGAGTGCGTCATCCGGTGCTCGAGTTGGTTGCGGCATGTCTTTCAAAAGCGCCTGTTGAGTGTGAGCTCGGCGCGGCAAGTGCAGAGTCTTCCAGTAACTGTTCTCCATCGCCTCCAGGTCGGCCTGGTACTTCTCGACGCGCGCGACATCTCGTTTGGACCTGGCCCATGGAGCTGGACCCGAGGTTGGGATGCCGTACTTCACCATCCTGGCGCGGTGCAGATCGAGCTTCCTTCGCGCGGCCACCCGAGACTTCCGGAGGACAACCTGCTCTGGCAGACCGAACTCCATCGGCCACTTCTTCTGAGCCATGAAATCGTCCATCCGACGGAGGCTCTCGACCAGACGTTCCTGCCTCTTGGCGTAGGCCACCTCTTCGGCGGGCGGACCCTCGCGCACGAGCCCTCCATCCCGGACCCTCTCGTAGAGGTCGAGCTTCGACGCTGCGACAATCTGGTGGTAGGCGGCCTCACTCTGACTCTGGTAGTCAACAATCAGCCCCCGCCTCTTGGCCTCGGCGTAGTCTGTCTGGGTCCTCTTCTTGAGGTAGCTGCCGAGAGCGTTGGTGATGGACACGGGGTCGAGGATCGACCTGGCTCCGACGTGGTGCATGAAGGACTGGGCGAGGACCGAGGTCATATTGACCCCCTTGACCCTGTTGCCGCTCTTGTCTGTCGTCCAGTGGAGGTAGTTCTCGTTCTTGGCGAAGGCCTCGACGGTCTCCTTGGGAATGAGGTTGCCCTCCAGGAAGCGAGCAGCTGTCCACGCGAAGATCCTTCGGCGGGCGTTGATCAGGTCGTAGGCCTCCTTGACGACAGCGTCCCCGAACTCCGAGGCCTCCAGCCTGATCCCGTGCTGGTGCGCGTCGAAGATGGCCTCTGACAGGCTGTGCCCTCCGTCCGGCTGGTCCTTGAGAAGCTCGTGGAGTCGGTGGACGATCTCCCGCTCGTCGCCATGCTTGGTCTGCTTCATCAACTCCCAGGCCTTGCGGATCGTTTCGAACTGCTCGCGAGCAGCCCCACCCATCGCCTTCCGACCGAACTTGTCCATGGCCGAGGTCAGGCTGTTGGGGTCCTTGGGGTTGATCCCCCTGGCAGTGTCGTGGAGCTTTCCGATCGCCCGGAACGGGGACACCAGCTTGGGGCCAGCCTTCATGAGCCAGTGGTAGAGGATGTCGGCCGCGTTGTTGTCGTAGACCTGGTACTCGGTTTCACCCCACTTGCGCCGCCCCGTGAGATCCTTGGCCAACTCCGCAAACCGGCCCTCGGCATCGGGGTGCCAGAGCTTCATCTTGCGGCCATCCTTGAGGGTCACCTCCATCCACTCCCAGGTGGGCATCTTGAGAGACTTGACCAGGGAGGTGCCCGCCTTGAGAGACTTCAGCAGGCTGTTGACCTCGGGGAGCTTCATCTCCGTGCCGTCCATGAGCCGGTAGACCGTGCCCCCGGTGGCCTTGGAGGAATATTTGAGCAGCTGATGCGCATACCGCTCCCGGCGGCCCCGTATATTACTGACCGCTTTGCGCATAGCTTGGTAGCCCGCGACCACGACGTCCTTCAGGTATCGAGCGACCGCCCTGAGATCGATGGGCACGTAGGCTCGGCCGGCCTGTCCCTTGGGAGGCTGGTGATCCTGGACCTCCTTGAGAGCCTGCTGGGCCTTGCGGACAACCTTCTGGGTGCTGCGGAGGATCTCCTCTGGGGTCTTGGCGTTCCTGATCCGACCCAACTCCCGGGCAGCGTCCTGGGTTTCCTTGAGTGCTCGGGAGAGAGTCCCCTGTTCAGCCTTGTCCTTGGCCAGGAAGGTCGCCTTCGACAGCCGCCGGGTAGCCTTCCCCAGTTGCCGCTTGACGACATTCAGAGCTCCCTGGACTTCCTGGGCCGTCTCCCTGATCTCCGGGTGCTTGGGAACTTCCACGGTCGCCTGGCGGTCGAGAATCGTCTCAGCGTGTCGCTCGGCTGCCCTGGCCTTCTTGAGAGCGGCTGCAAGCTGCTGGGGAGTCCTCGCGGTCCTGACCAGATTCAACGCCTCAGACACCACTCTCTGGGCCCCCTGCGCTGCCTGCTGAGAAGCTGACCGTCTGGGTGCCTTGGGATCGAACACTCCCCCTGGCTGCAGAGCGCGAAGCTCCTGGCTGATCTCAGTGAGAGCCTGTTCGCCTTGCGCCACTGCCCTCTGCTGGGGTTCGGGAAGTTTCCTGCGTTCGGTGGGAAGAGTGGGAAGTTCGGCCTTGGGGGTGACGATAGGCTTCGCCATGCGCGGCTTTTGTGGGGCAGTTGCCGGCTCAGACTTCACAGACTTCACAGGTTTGCCTATGGGAACTTCGACTTTGCCTCCCACTTGGGTTACAGGGGTGTCCGGTTTCCTAACGTCGGACAGTGACCGACCTGCAACCGGTGGTGGCACCGGGATTGCTTGAAACTGCTCCCTGGGCATCCCGCGGTTCTCACCCTTGGCGTCCTTGAAGGTCACGCGGCGCTCGGAGACCGACATCACCTCCACGTCCTGGACCCTCCCGTCGAGTTTGATCGCGGTCTTGGGCTTGCCACCCTTGCCTAGCGTCTCCTCGATGCGCGCCATCTCCTCCTTGGCAAAAGCCTCTGTGCGCGGAGTTCGCTCCTCGAGTGGCTCGATCTTGTCCTTCCCCTTGGCGAGCTTCTCGACCTCTTTCCGCAACGCCCGGGCCCGACCCTTGGTGCGCTCCACTGCCCGACTGCGGAGGAATTTTCCCATCAGGGCACCGCCGAACGCGATCGTGGCCCACTTGGCTACCTTCTGAGACAGGGCCTCCGGGTCCTCTTCCCCAGTGATGCTCCTCTCCAGTTCAGCAATGGCCTCCTCACCGACAGCGAACGACCCCAGTTCCACGGCACCCGCAAACCGCTCGATGACCTTGGGTGAGAACTTCTTTCCCTTGAGGATCCTGGTCACCACGTCGCCGGCCTTCGCACCAGCAGCTCCCAGGAGGAAGCTCTTCGGGATGGTCGAGGCGTCGAACTCCTCCTGGCGTCCAGTGGCTACGTCCCTCGCCCCGAGCATGGCCCCGGTCGCAGCGAACTCTGTCCCGGCCCGCATGGCGCTTCTACCTGGGGGAGCCTTCGGTGGGGGGCGCGGCGCGTGCCACTTACGGAGGGGGCCTACCTTGGAGAGGTCTGGCATCTGCAGGCCCTTGCCAAGCTTCGTGCCCTTGAGTGCCTGCCCCGCCTTCGAGAGAGCCCCCATCCCCATCTTGCTGAGAGCCATGCCACCCATGAACGCGGGAAGCTCCGACCCAGCCTGGATCACCGTGCTGACGATGGGGAATCGTTCCTGGAACTCCTCGACGCTCTGGGCCCCGCCAGACTCCAGGAACTGCTCGAACTCCTTGGCGATCTGCGCGTCAGTGTAGGGCGGACTGTGGATGCCGGGGGCTCTACGCTGCGCGAGGATCTCGTCGATCATGGCATTGTTGCGGAGGGCGTCCTTGTCTTCCGGGCCCTTCACATGCTGGTACTGGTGCTCGCCGGTGACCTCTCCCATGAGTTGGTCCATGGCCTTGGCGTAGTCGTCCTCGGTGGCACCCTCTGGGTACCTGGCCTCGTGGACCATGTGGGACATCTCTTTGGCCGCCTTGAACCACTTGGCCTGTTCCTCTGCCTGGGGGAATTTCCCCACCAACTCGTCGATGTTCTGGGCTTCGATCCCTCCGAGGAGGTCTGTGATGCCGTAGCTGCCGGGAGACTTGAGGAAGGTCTTGATGCGCTCTGCGGGGATACCCGTAAGACCCTCGGCCGCCATGGCTCCACCAGTGGTCCCGCCAGGGAGGACAGGAGCCCCCACCAGCGAACCCATCTCCAGCGCCGTGTTCAGCCAGGAGTCCATCTCGGGCGGTGCCGGTGGCTCGCGCAGGGTCTCTGCCAGTTGGGCGAACCGGGCCTGTTTCTCCTCCTCCGCCTGGACTGCCTGCTGCTGCGCCTCTGCCTGCTGCTTGCGAAGCCGGATCTTCTCGATCTGATCCATCGCCCCGGTACCGGTCACCCGCTGCTTCGCCTCACGGGCCATGCGCACGCGCTCCAGCAGGGGAAGCCCCTTACCAGGAAGCGTCTCGTCGGGTGGCCTGGTGAAGTACCCGGTTTCCTGCGGCATCAGGGGCTCTCCAGCACCATCAGCAACTCGGTCAGGATCTGCTCCTCGGCTTCCGCCAGCTTGCTGTCGCCCATCATCGCACCCCGGGAGGGGGTGGTCTTCTCGGAGATGAGGGCCTCGACGTCGAACAGGAACTCCATGGGGAAGGCGCTGGCGGGCATCTTGTTCAAGAGCTCGCGGATGTGACGCCAATCAGGAGAGGCTCCCTCGATCAGGTTGGTGAGCAGTTCCCGGTGCAGCTGGGCCTCCGGCTTGGACAGGGATCGACCCTGGCGACCAGCGCGCATTCTCTCCTTGGCGTAGCGGTAGGCGTTGGCCTTGTAGTGCGTGACCGCCTGCTCCTTGGCACGAAGCTTCGACTCCATGGCACCGGGCCCCGACATCTGCTGCAGCAAGGTACCGACCGCGCTCTGGGTCTTCTCGTCGTCACTCCGGAACTTCATGTTGCCCAGCATGGTGATCTTGAGCACGTCGTTGATGTCACCCGGCTCCAGGCGCATGAGACTGCGGAGGTCGTCGAGGACACCGTCGTAGTTGCCGGCAGCGGTTTCCTTCTGCTTGACGTAGTCGTCTTCCTTGGCGTTTTGCCTCTTGGTGTCTGCTGCCGTGAGCTTGTTGGCTTCGCCGACGTTGAACTGACGGGTGCTCTCCGCCGACTTGGCCAGGGAGTCCCCGCGAGTGACCCGACGATGAGCCTCGTCCTTGACGTCCTCCTGCCTCTGATACTCCCTCTCCTCTGCGTACCGCTTGGCCTCCAGGTCAACCTCGGCCTGCTTCATCCCCGGCGCGTCTCGCAGTTGGCCAAGTTGCTCCTGCTTGTAGTTGTAGTCCAGGTCGGCCTTGTCCTGCTTCTGGTAGTACTCCTGGATCGCACGCGGGTTTGTGGGGAGAGTGGTCGGAGACCCCCCGAGAAACTGGTCGGTCCCCCGCTGAGTCTGAAGTCCGAGCAGCTGCTCCTTCTGGATGCCCTGGGAGAGGTTGGCCGCCTGGAGGTTCTCAAGCGCGGTCATGATGCTCTGCGTCGTGCGCGGATTGAACTGTTGAGGAGACTCCGCCATCTGCTGAAAGCCCTGCTGAGGATTACCCTCCCCGGCCAAGAGCGGCAGCATGAACTGCTGGGTATCCCGCATGGACTGATCGGAGGCCTGTTTCTCGCGTAGGGCACCCCCTCCAGCAAAGAGAAGCTTGAGCCCCTCGGTGAGGTTCTGGATGTCCGCGCCCTTCTTACCACGCTTCCGATCTCGGTGCTGTCGGTGCTCGTCATACGCCGCGGTTCCTGGTGCAGCCATATCAGCCTCCCTGACCCATCATGTTCATGAACCCACCTAGAGCGCCAAGCCCCGGCCCCAAGAGACTCGGACCCACAGAGCCCAGCGGAGCATTCGAAGCGCGAGCTGCCTGAATCTGAGCCGGGACCAACATCGCCTGCATGATCGAGGACAAGGTGTTCTGCTCATCCCGAGCTGCCTGCGCCTGGAACGCTTCTGCTTGAAGGACCGCCTGGCGAGCCGCCGTGCCGAACGCACCGCTCCTTGCCTGGGCCTCCTGCTGCAGAGCCATACTCGCCAGAGGTGACACCGCACTGCCGCCAGACATACCGGCCCTGGTGAGACCCTGCGTCTGCTGCCTCTTGGCTTCCCCGAACTGAGTGTCAATGGCTTCGGCGCTCGTCCCGAAGAGTTCTGCTCCGATGTTCTTTTGACGCTGTTGACCGAAGAAGTCCGCGATCGGCTGCATCTTGTTGTAGAACTCCCCCGCCGGAGCAAAGGAGTACCTGGCCGCAGCGTCCCATCCCTCGAACACACCAGGGAGGCCACCGAGACCAGAGCCGGCGACCTTCTTGGGGTTGGTCTCTCCTGAGCGATCGAACGGGTTGCCGCTGTATTGTCCGTACGCACTGGCCGGTGCTCCCCCGAAGAACTGCTGGGGATTGAAGCTTGAGAACGCTCCGCTGCCGCCGTATCCGCCTTCTGCCATCGTTGTTCTCCTTACGGGGGAGTGTAGAGACCCAGTGGTGGTGCCTCGGTGTAACTCTCTCCCGTGCTGCCAAATCTACTCTCCGCCCCCGCCTCGCCAGGGTTCCTGGGAACGAAGCTACTCCTGAACGGAACTACCACAAATACCCTGCGGGAACTCATGTTTTGCGCATGGACGTCAAACTGGAAGGTGATTTTGGTCGCGTCGGACTCCACGAACCTCAGGTCCCCGAAGCTGTTGGCTGCCGGTCTCGCCGTTCCCACAATGGTGTTGGCCTGCAGTATCATGACAAAGGAGTTGGGCGTGTACCCGAGTTCGTGCTCGACGATCACATGTCCATTGCCATCCGCGTCATCCGACGTGAGCGCAAAGGAGTTCTCCCAGTCCGGGCCCTGCCTCTGGTGACGGATGAGAAGACGGACCGCGTCCTCCAGTCTGTGAATCCTCCTCGACAACTCGTCGTTGACCTGCTCGGACGGAGCGTTCTTGGCGAGGCCTCCTGACTTGCCCTTGCGGTCCAGCTGGTCGAGTTGGTCTTCCCAGTTGTCTACGTCAACCATGACGACCTCCCCTTCGGGTGCCACGCCGTCTCGATATCCGTCACCGCCCAGGGGTTGTCCGGGGCATCGTCCTTGATTCTCCACTGCAGCCTGGTACCTCGACCGAGAGGGTTGACCCGCTTGTACTGGGCACCAGCATCAACGCCCGTTTTGACCGTGGCCGGCTTGTTGTCGAAGTTCACCTCCAGGTCGACGGCACTCCCTGTATTTTCCTCGAAGTTGAACTGAGAGAAGGTGGCCTTCTTCCGGAACGTCTCCGACCCCATGTCGTTCTTGCCGGACTTCCAGTCGGACGGGATTGAGCCCAGCTTCCAAGCAGCCCCGGTCACCACCGCAGAGAAAGCCGTTTCCACCACCACGTTCGTGCCTGTGTTCGAGATGATTCGACGCCGCTCGGTGCCGATCGTGAGCGCTACACCCCTCAAGCCATCGGCCGTCGTGGGCAGGGTACTCGGAGTAAACAATCTGACATTCGTGGTGGTGGAACCGGCTACGACAGTCCCCGTGAGAGTGGTAAACCCAGAGCGCGAAGCTCCGTCGTTGTGTACCGGGGAATCCTCAGAGTCCCACTCCCACATCTGTCCGAGATAGTCTGAAAAGTGGAGCCTGTTCTGGCCTGTGGTCTCGTCCTCGATGACCTGCATGTACCGGACTTCCCAACCATCAAACACCGAGAAGGCGTTTCGGGCGTAGTCCCAGACGAGGACGGTGTCGTTCCTTCCAGCGCCAGTGGCCCTGCGGCACGCGAGGACGTACTGATCATTCTTGCGCCAGTTCACCGCGATCCACTGACGGTACGTGGACTTGTTCAGGCTCTGCCAGGTGGGCTCGATGTCGTGGCTCGCGTACTTGAAATTGAATCCGTCGGTGACATAGATGCCCCGCTCTCCAGCGAAGATGCCGCCCAGGTCGTCGACGGTGACAATCGTGTTGTGCTCGACACACCCCACCGAGTCCTTGATCTTCTCGACCGACACAGGAGCCACAACCAGGGAGCCGGTACCAACGTCCCCACCGTTGTCGCTGATCGAGAATGCTGTGTCCTGGAGGAACACAATCCCCCGGTCGTGCATGGACAAGAGACCCGTCACCCTGGCGGAGCGACCCTCGGCAACCGTGATGGCATAGCCAGGAGGAACCGCCTCGGGGAAACCAACGAGGCTCGGGAAAACGGTCGCACCAAGACTGTCCACGCCAGAGTAAACAACGCGGCCCCCGAGACGGATTGCGAAGCGGACGCCCTGCGGAGGAGGGAAGTTGGCGAACGTGTTCAGCGGGAATCCAAGCTGGGTGTCCTTCTTGGTGTCCGTGTACGTGTTCTGGCTGATCGGGATTTCGTCCAGGAAGAGGAGCTCTCCGCTGTTCGTGCGCGATCGATAGAGACGGATGACGGTGGCGTTGAGGTGGTGGCTCCTCGGGAACCTGTCCAGGATCATCTCCTGGTATTCGTCGTCCATCGTCCAGTACATGATCCTGCTCGGGGCAGACTCCACACCGGCCTCGGGATCGTAGAACGTCATCGCGTAGCGGAAGGTTTTGTCGACGTTGAAAACGTCGGCCGTTCCCAGGTCGATGGACCCCTCGCGGATCTGGAAGGTTCCATCCCGGTCGTGTTCGAGCCACCCGAGGTTGTCGTGCTGAAGGCCTTCGCCAAACACCGGAGAGAGACCCGCGTAGGAAACCTTCCCACGAGAGAGGCGGAGCGGAGGACCAACCCCAGTGCAGACGTAGAGAAAGTCAGAGAACTGGAACGAGGAGGGAGTCGGCATGGACTCAGCCTGGATCCGGTTGGCAATCGGGCGGAAGAACTTGTCACCGCTACCGTCCTCGTCCAACCTCAAGACCGAACCACTGGAGAGCGCGTAGACATCCCTGCCTCCAACACCCTCCCGAGGAGTGCGCGTGCGGATCTCCCAGAACCCGTCGATGACCCCCTTCTGGAGACGGTGGATCGGGCCTGAGACCGACTTGGCCTCCGGGTACGGGTTCATCCTCAGGTGGTTGCCGAACTGGCCCTTGTCCCACAGAATGTTGCCCATCCCCTCTTCCATGTCCCAGTGCGACTTGACCTTGTCTCCGTAGGCTGCGATCTCCTCAGGGAACGGGCCGCGGTCCACGAACCGGTCGATCTCTGGCTGAGACAGAACCTTGTGCCAGATGGTGACCGACCCGATGATTCCGCGGAAGGCCTTCCACCCCCGATGGTGAATACCAGAGTTAGGGAACGCCGGCGTGTCGTCGCCATAGAAGGCCCACTCCCGCTCGCCGTTATCGTTCCCAATCTCGACAGGCCCACCGAAAAAGCTGCCATAGAGTGGTGCTGCATCGCGCCGGTGGCTGTAGCCAATGGACATGGGGTACACCTTGCGGCGCTGGTCATCCTTGTTGGTGTTGTTCCCTGTGTTGGGGGCCGTCGAGTGCTCGGAGTCGTTGGAGTTAGTGTCGTTGCTGAGGGCCGCGGGCCTGCCACCTCCACCGGTTGCCGAGCCATCCAGAGTGCCATCGATGTACTGATGAATGTCCAGAGTGTTCTTGCTCGCCCCCTGCCAGGAGAATGTAACAACTGCGGTGTACTCGGTGTCCAGGGTAAGCGCCGCCGAAGAAGCTCCAGCAGCAAGGCCGCCCTCGGCGAACGAGTGAAGAACCCAATTGCCACCGGAGTGAACGACCTCGATGGCCATAAACTCCGCGACGATAGTGACTCCGACGGAACCAGTGACCTTGGCGATGCTGACCAGAGACATGACTTCCAGGTTGGAGCCGTCCGTGGGGAGCTTAAACGTGACACGGAAGGACATCTCATCGGGAACCCGATACTGCCCAGCCGGCAACAGACCAGTGAGTCGCTCCAGGTAATTGACTCCGCCTGGCACTCTAATCCCACCACCAGTGGTGTGCAGCCAACCCCGGTCGTCGTTGATGCCAATGATGTCTCGGAACTGGTCCGCGATCCCATACTCGGGAACTATCTGTAGTCCATGCGCTCCGAGTTTAGAGGACCCAGCGACCCAGGTTGCGTCCGCCCCAGTAAGCCAAGCTTTGCCATTCGCGGCCGTACCCGAAGAATAGCGAGGGTCAATGCGGGAGATGTTGGTGTCGCGGTAGTGATCTGCGAAGGAGTAGTAGAGTTCAAGGTCGTTGTCTCCAGAGACAGTGCCGCCAGAGTCATCTAGTTCGGAGTCAGGGATCTCTGTCTCTGTGTACGCCCACGAGGTCCAGGTGGGATGGGTTGCACCCCATTTCCGGAATTCCCCGAGGACGCCGTTGAACCCCTGCTCGGCCAGACCGTGAGTTGCGCCCGCGTTGTGCTTCAGCAGGATGGCCCGCTTGCCGATCATGATGGGGAGGTCTTGGTCGCCAGCAGCCTTCCTGGTTCCATTGGTCCTGAGACCCCCGGCAATGGCAATGGCCGCAGAGGTGACGATCGCGCCGCCTTCGAGTTTGTAGTACGGGGTGATTGTCCCGCCGGCAGCCGTGTCGAAGAAGAACCCGAACCACATCCGCTTCCCGATCACGAACCAACTCTTGTTCCCGCCGAGGTCGTCGAAGAAGAAGTCCTGTGCCTGGGTGTGGGCCGGGGCCCCCGTGAAGGTGTGAACCGCCGCCTCGTAGAGAGTGAGTACTACCCGGAACTTGGGAGCAATCGTGATGTCAGCCCCGTCCATGATGATGCGGATCGCCCAGTTGGTGTTGGCCCCGTCACCCTTCGCAGCCACAATCGTCGGCCGCCAGTAGGAGCCCACCGCGGTTCGGTCATAGATGCTTGGCTGAAAGTCGTCCGACCAGAGAGTGAAGTCGAGTGACCAGTTGGGGTCCGCGGCCTGCACGTCCAGCTGGAGCTCTGCGTGGTCACCCTCGGGAATGACGATGAGCCCATCTCGGTGCGCGTAGTTGAACGGACGGTAGATGCCCTCGGTGAACGTAGACCGCTCAACGTCTGCAATCAGGTGGGGCCGGTGCCCGATGACGTAAGTGGAAGAGCCCGGGGGACCGCCTTTGAGAACAGTGTCCTGATCCCCGAGGAGGACTGGAGAATACCCCGGGCGCTTCTCGTTGATGTAGTTCCTGTAGTGGACGTTGTCCGAGACGATGGCCTTGCCTGGTGGCACCTTGTCTTCCGGGAGACGGGTGTTGAGCCCGAGTCCTTGGTCCTTGTCCTGGAAGAGTGCGTATTCCGGCATTCCATTAGCTCAACTTGGTAAGACTGAACTTAACCGTGCTCCCGAAGTTGTTCAGTACGTTCATGGTTGTCTGGCCAGCCTGCGCGAAAAACACCAGAGGCTCGTTCTGAGGACTCCAGCGCACGATGTTCGTCGCACCCACTGGAATCTTGATTGAGGCGTTGTTGCCACCATTGCCAGAGGTCAGCATGTACCGACTCCCCGCCACCATGGTGAACGAGTGATTGCCGGTGGAGATGATGTCTGCAGTTTCTACGTCGGCTTCATTGAAGATGGCTCTCATGAGTCTAGCTCCACAAGTGTCACGATTCTGTTGGACCCCTCGTTGTTGTCAATCTTCACGTCAGTAGCAGAGCCAGAATCAAACTCGAACACCGGCCTGGTCAGACCGTGAATGCGGATGGCGTTGGTGGCGGCCGCTGGCAAGAACACCTCAAGGTCGAGGGCCTCAAAACTGAAAACCGCATAACTCCTATTGGCGACGATGGTAAACGTGTGAGACCCCGACAACGCGATGCTCTGCTCCTGGATGTTGGCTTCCAAGAACTTGAAGAACCTCGGGCGGCGTAATTGTCCTGCCATCAACTCAACTCGATCAGGGTCACGTCCCTGGCTGCGGTCGCGTGGTGATTGTCAACCTTCAACAGAACCTGGCCAGTAGAGGCCTCGAACAGGAAGTTGCCCCAAGCGAAGTTCCAGCGGACGCCGTTGGTTGCGGAGGCCGGCAGGAAGATCTCCATGTCAGTGGCACCCACATACGAAGACAGGCAGTACAGCCGACCAGGAACGATCGTCATCACCCAAGTGGCACTACCACCCGCGGCAGCAACTGAGTTCGTCTCTACGTCCCCGTCAACCCAGGAAAGACAGTGGCCAGAAGCTAGAACGCTCATGATGGTGTCACCTTGATCACCGCGATGTTGTCCACCGAGGTCCGTGGGGTCACCCGCAAGAAGAACTGGCCCCCCATGGCGGTGAATCGAAACGGTGTTATGCCGGTATTGATCGCAATAGGGTTCGCTGTTGCCAGGCCGCCAGACGTTTCTGCGATGTAAATGTCCATGTGCTGGAGGTTCTGCCCTGACGTCACAACGTAACTCTCTCCAGGGACGATGTTGGCGTCATTGCTCGAACCGATGGCCGCGAGTTGGAAGTCCTGGACCTCGGCATCTTGGTACCGGAAGTACTCAACGCTTCTCAGGAGATCAGTGCTCATCAGTAAACTCTCCTTAGAGTGATGTTCGCTGCTGGAATTACACCACCCAACCCAATGGAGACCTGTCCGGAGGTGGCAATAAAACGGAAGACTGCGTTGCCGGCGATGTTCCAGGGGATGGGGTTGGTTGCACCGGCGGGAATGGAGATCAGTGTTGGTGTCGACGGGGCTGCCCCTTGACCGAACGACAACTCGTAAGAGGCTCCTTCCTCCAGAGTCACTCCCAGGTTTGCAAGGCCTCCAGCACCAAGAGATTGGTTTGACACGAGGATCTCGGCGTTTTGGTATCTCGGATAACCGACGAAGCTCATCTCACCCCCTAGTACTCGAAGAAGTCCATGTCGTCCGCAGCGTTCACGTACCGCGGCTCTTGCTCGTTCATTCTGTCCAGGTACTTCTTCATGTCATCCAGGCGCTCCTGGTACATCCTGTTCACCAACTGCATCTGCGTGGAGTCACCCTCCTTCGAGATGGCATACATCAGCGCCCACTTCCAAATCAGGTCGTGGTACTCCTCCAGAATCGCCAGCGTCCCAGACCCAGCTCCAGCAGCCTGCAAGAACGGGACGTGAGTGTCCTGTGCCATGGTGGCTGGTCGGTACACGTAGTGAAGCTTCAGGGAGTCGGCCGTAGTGGCACTGGGTGCAGGAACCATCTCGATGCGGGCCTGGCCGTGCTGGATGTAGCCGACGTTGGAGTTGCGCGCTCCCCAGAACACGTCAAGGCCACCACGCGCACGGTCGATCTCGAAGTACGAGTCTGTCAGCCGCGGGATGGTGTACGGAGTCCTGAGAGTGGTCGGTAAGTGGTTGCCCTTCAGTCGCTCAAGACGAGAAATGCGGAGGAGGTCGTTTGGGAGCGCGATGAAGGAGACATCAACCACTTCACTGAGAGTAGTGTCGGTCCGGAAGAACCCCTCGAATTGCTCGGCGGCAATAGCATGAACCTTGTGCATTCCCTCGTTGCAGTATCGATCGATCTCCGAGGGCGATATGTGGTTGTTCGTCGCGTCCTCTTGGAGGAAGTCATAGACAGCGTCTCGCATCTGCCCCAGGTTCATGGTGTCGCCTCCGCCTTAGGAATGTCCTTGGGCACGGTCACCATCGGCTTCCAGCAAGGAGTGCTGGCGTTCTGGTCCACCCGAGAGGCCATGTCCTGCATGTGACCGGTGACCATGTCTCGATGGCGCTTCTCACCACGCTCCCACGCGGCCTCACCAATTTCCTCCATTCTCCTTGCCACCCACGCGGAGTTGTCCCAGTCGAGGGCTCCCGGCTCAAACTTGGTCATGCGGCCGATGTGGTCGAGGGTGGCCTGGTCCGGAACGCGGTAGTGAAAGACGGACTTGGAGCCGTTCCGGCGTGTTTCCTCGGTGACCCAGCAGATGTCGTGAACCACCGCGGGCATGATGTGTCGATACGTCAGCGGAAATCCAAAGCGCTTCTCGGTATCCAGGGTCCTCAAGATGTACCGGTCCCTCAGGATCACCCAGCGACAGATTGCTCGATCGAATGCCAGATAGAGCTCGCTGTCAATTCCACGCAAAGAATCCTGGAACCACTGGTGCGCCCGGGTGCGATACATCTGCTCGCTTTTGTCCACGGGTACGGTGGCTGCAGGAATTTCCGCTGGTCCAACTCTGAACATAAAACCTCCACAGGTGGGGAGAGAGCCTGGCATCCGAACAAAAACAAGCCCTCTCCCCGGAGTGAGGAAACCTGATCACACAGTGGCAATCTCAACGTCGTCGATGTTCATGAGGCGGGCGTGAGCGTTTCGCTCTTCCACGCCGTACTCCAGGAACGCGAACATCTCGGCCTGGTACTCGGTCTTGCTGGCGGGTGAGCGGCGGAGGATGTTGCCATCGTCCCACCACTGCGGCTTCGCCCAGAACTTGAGCATCTGCCGGTCCCAACTCATCGCGTACACCACGTTCTCTCGACAGAAGCGGTTGGGGATGATGCGCTGGTTGGCGTACTGCACGTAGCGCTGATCCTTGATGTCTTCCGTGAAACCACCGGTGGTCTGTCCAGCGATTGCCGCGGTGTTCACGTTGCGACGGATGTTCAGCTGGGAGACGGCGTAGTCGAGGCGCACGCCGTAAGGGCATACATACGTGTCCACCTGACCGTTGCCACCAATCTCGACCGCGTCCATGGCCTGCTGAAGCAAGCGAGGGGTGATCGGCCGGTTGGTACCCACCGTGGCTGCGCCGGACTCCAGCTTGTCGCCGGTACCCACTGCGCCGTTACGGAAGGTCGGAGACGACCAGGTCGGGTTCGGGCTTGAGGCCGCGGTACCGTCCCAGTCGAGGGAGGACTTGATTGCCTGGAAGCCGGTACCCGTGAAGGCGGTGTTGACCGTTTCCATGGGGGAAGAGCCGTCGTAGACAGCGCCGTCGATCCCCTGCATGGTCTGGCGACCGGTGAGAGTTCTGGAGAGCCGTTGGGTGATCACGTCGAAGTCCGCCACGGTGTTGGCCGCGAAGTTTGCGGACAGGGTGATGGTCTTCGTGCTCGGGTTGATTGCCGAGATGATAGGGATGCCACCGGTGGTCACCCGAAGAGCGGTCACCGTCGGCTCACGCACGGCCCAGATTTCCAACTCCTGGCCAACCACCAACCGACGAACGTCGGACTGATATTTGAGAACCAGGTCGGCCTGGGCATTGGCAGGAGCTTCGTTGGAAGTGGCAAGCGTGCCGGAGCCATCCCCCATGATGCGGACCTCGAAGAACTTGCGCACGTCACGCGAGAAGCCGTAGACCTCCGCATCGAAACCACGCATGAACGCGCCTGGCTGGGTCTTCGACAGAGAGATGAGCTTCTGAGTGAGAGACAGGGTTCCCCACCACTCCATGGGAGTGATGACCGAGTTCTTCCAGGTTTGAGAGCTTGGAGTTGGAAGGGTGTCTGTCTCGGCCTGGAACCCCATGGACGGAGAACCAGCGGTCCGGTGGATCTTGTAGAACTCTTGACCATCCGAGGAGTAGTCCTTGGGCATCAGCCCCATGACGTCGTCCCGCGAGTTGATCATGTCGTTGATTGTGTCGTCGTACACCCTTTTCAGCAGCGCACCACCGACAGTTACTACCGATGCAACCATCTGTTGTCCCCCTTAAGGAGTTGTGGGTAGGCAACCGCCTACTCTTGGCCCAACATTTCTTTGATCATCGCTTCGCCCATCGCCATTGCCTGCTGACGACCTTCCCTGGTCGCCGTATTAGGCTTTGAGTCCTGGGGTTTTGGCGTTGCGCGAACGATCCCTCTTGCACCAGAACTCGGGGGGACTCCAGTCGTGGTGGCTTTCTTCTTCTTGGCAAGTCGTTGCAACTCGTCGGGCATCAATGCCTGCGTGAGTTGTTGAATCTGCTTGGTCTCGTCGTTCATCCAGCCGGAAATCTTGCTGCCCATATTCATGAGCGTGGTGCCACCGGTGGGATCGAACGCCTTCTGACGAACGGACTCCTTGATGCGGTCCGCGAGCCAGGGAACCCTCTTCACGCGCTCCCACTCGGGGCCGCTCATGCGAGCCTCGACCTCTCGGTCAACGTGGAACCCGGCCATCTGGGCCATCTGAGCGTTCTGGTTCTGCATGAACTGGTCGAACTTCTGTTCGAGGCGCTGGTAGGCGTTGTCGGGCTGTTGCTGCTGCTGAGGCTCTCCGTACTCGTCGTACTCCGGCTGCTGCGCGGGCGGGGCCTGAGGAGTGGGAGCTTCCTGGACGCCGAAGTAGTTGGCGAAGAACTTGGACGCGCCCTCGGGGCCCTGAGTCGCCACCAGGTTGCGGACGGTCTCAACGAAGCCATCCTTCTCCTGCTGGACAGAGTCCGCCCTCTCGCGGTGACCCTCCATCTCCTGGACCTGGTCGGGGGTGTACTTCTCCTGAATCGCACCCCAGGGGTCCACCTCTGCAACCTCTTCCTGTTCTGGCTCGGCTGCTGGTGACGGAGGGTTAGAGTCCCAGGTCGGTCGTTCTCCCTCCATGGGATTGTCTGGCTCACGCTGATCTGCGTAGGCCTCCTGGATTACTTCTTGGCCCTTGGCGAGCCGCTCTGCTTGAGAGTCCATCTGTTCCACTTACCGGTGACTCGGTGGTGGGAAGGGTTTGTGTTACGACGACGGGGCCGAGGTGATCATGAGATCGAACTCCCAGTTGTCGTCTACGCCGACCTGCACTCCGAGAATAGTCGGAGGAACGGTAGCATCCTCCCCTTGTTCGTAAAACGCCATTGACCCCGCAAAGGGGAAGAACGTCAAACTCAACGGGAAGACAGAGATTGTGTTGTTGTACCGGTTACCGATCAGCTGTACCGAGGTGATGTTCCGGAAGCCGAGTTGGTCCCTGGCGAGTTGCGCGATTGGGATTCCTGATGCTGCGTAGTTGTCTCCAGCCCCGCCAGTCCCGTCAAACGTGAATGTCACGAAGGCTCGCTGTCGGTCGGCAATGGGCTGAGGACGTCCCCAGTCATCGTGCATGGGCGTTAGTTTGTGAGTCATGCCTCGTACACCTCCAGGTCAAGCTCAAGGTTCGAACCCAACTCCAGTGCGCCCAACTCGTTGGGCAACGCCCCCGCAGCCCCGGTGACATGGACCAGGAGTAACTGGGTCGGGAAATCCCACTGCACAGAGAGCCCTGTGGCTCCGAGCACGCTGGAGTGGCGTAGGGCGAGTGCGTGGACGTGGATGGCCTTGACGAAACCGAGAGTGTTCTCGATGTCGATCGCAAAGCCACCCGCGACATAAGCCTGCACCGCAGTGAATGTGACGTTGAGCATCCCGACTCGGCGATTGCCCTCGGTGCGCGGGCGGCCGAACTCGTTACCCACACCGTCGTAAAGTCTCGTGGTAGTGATTGTCATCAGTACTGTCCTCCTTGCGGTGCGGGACCGCCGGCTCCTGAAATTTGATCTGCCATGGCCGGTGGAAGGGTCGCTCCAGGCTGAGGCATGGACATCTGCAAGTGCTGCTGGTAGTGCTCGATGAGAATTGCCTGACCCTCGGGCGGCAGTGCTTTGAACTCGTCCGAGTTGAGTAGCGAGCGGTGCTCTTCCTCGTGGATGTCCTGGTTTTCCCAAGACTGAGGAGGAGGCACTCTCTGCCCCAGGAGCATGAGCTTGTTCTCGTTCTGAGCTCCTCGGCGGTCGCGTTCCTTGTCGTAGGTGATTGCGTCCGCGTTGTCTTCCATCTCCAACATCTTGAAACCCTTGGATCGGTCCTCCGGGTTCATCATGTTGAGAAGGCCAATCTGGCCCATTACCTGAAGATCTTGGATTCCCATGGTACGGGACTTCGGACGCATGGAGTCGATCTCGACGTACACGTCTGTGTTGCCTCGAATGTCTGCACCTTTGAAGGAATGAATGTCGAACTGATTGTCTTTCCCTTGGACTTTGATGATCCGCTCTTCGTCCGCATTGTCTTGAAAGTTCTCCAGAGTCAACTCGGCCCACCTCGACAGCGCTGCGGCCATTCTACGGAGTAACGGCTCCTTGGCCTTGAACCCTTGTTCGACCAACAGATTCAGTGCAGTTCCTGACAACTTCCCCTGGTATTGCCCCTTTTCGGCCCCGTAGGTACTCGTGATCGCATCAAAGTCGCTCCTGAACCGGGCCATCTCCTGTTCGGACTCCGGAGGGAGGGGAGGAGGAGACAGATAACTCGGAGGAGCAACACCGTTGTATTTGATGACCTCGCCAATCTGGCTGACGAACGCGGACTGTGGAATCCCGGCTGTCTGAGGAAACAGCACCTTGGCGTTGACGCCGAAGAGGAAGGTGTGCTCCAGTCTCTTGGAGACAATGCGGTTGTAGTTCTTCTGCGGGACGATGAGGTCGTCGACCTCGGACTGGCCCCAGAACGACCCGGGGATGAGAAGCTTGCGGATCGGGATGTACGGGATCGCGTGTTTTGGCGTCGGGTTGTCTCCCATCCGGAGAATGACGTTGTTGGCCCCGATGATCAGTCGACCCTTCGGATACTTGGGTGTGGGCCTCTCGTAGTACTCCTTGACCGTCACCCACTCCTCCGCGGTCTCGTGGTCCGACACGGTGCCAAACAGACCGGTTCCCGCCACGGCATACGCCGCCCTCTGTCTTCGAAGCGGGTCCTCGCCTCCATGATCGTTGACAACGTAGCGCGCCTTCTCGGGGAAGAACCGATCCACCCACGCGAGAGGCCTTCGAGTAACCTCCATGATCCACTCAAGATCGCCGTCCTGCGTGACAAGTGGGTCCGTGTGAATCGTGAAAGGGCTCGGAACCGAGACCTCGAGATCCCCTTGCGTGTACGTTTCTTCGTAGGGATTCCCTTCCTCGTCGAACATCAACTCGGCCGTCATCGGGTCAACCGCGGGTGCAACCTCTTGATCGCCGGCGTGGGGGTTCCAGTGAACCTTGAGGAAACCAGTTCCAGCAATCGCAGCCCACATGCACGCCTCGGGCCACTTGTCGATCATCTTCTGGGCGTTCCACTGGTGCTCCAGGATGTGGTTCGACACCCGCGTGGCCTGAATGTCCTCGATGTCGGTGGAGTTGGGCCGTGAGACAAACTTCGGGTTGAAGCTCGTCATGCTCGCAATCGCGCGCTCGACAAACGGACGGATGTAGTTCCTGACTTCCCGAACACGCCATCTCGAAGAGCTCGGGCGCGACATCATCCCCCAGGAGGTGGTATCCCAGGTGTGCCACTGGTAGCCGACCGTGAACGCGATGTTGTAATGCCACCTACGCTCAAGCTGCGCGCGCGCCGAGTCATGGGGGTTGAAACGACTATTGATGGTGGTGAAGGCGGCGTCTTCGTCAGGGGTCCGTTTGTACTTCTCGGGAACGGCGTCCCTGACCTCCTTTACCCTGGAGATGTCGTAATGATGTATTGGCACCCAAACGTCTGACCGGTGACTCAGTCAAACCACAACCGCGGAGATCTTACTCAGAACACCTTCTTGATTCTCTTCTTGATACTTTTTCCCGCCTTGGAAGCGACTTTCCGGACGCCCTTGGCACCCCCGGAAACAACGTCCTTTGCCGCGCCTCCAACCAACCCTGGAAGAACTCCCAGAGGTCCGAGCGCCAGACCCGCCAGAGTCCCAGCAACGGTCAAGTTGCCAGCAGAGCGACCAATGCCCCGGGCAAGATCGGCGGTTCCCACCTGTTCCTGAGTTGCCATCCCCGGGAGACCTCCTCCCACGATCGCTCCGAGAATCGCGCCAACTCCCATCCCAATCGGTCCCGCAGGAGCCCCGAGAACCATCCCGGCAGCCCCACCTTGACCAGCACCCATCGTCGTCTGATTGGCCCCTTGCTGACCGAGTTCCCCGCGGAGTTCTCTCGCCTCTGCCCTCGCCCGCGGGCCCCGGGCCTGGTCGAGCCTGTCCCCTGCTTTCCCAATCGACTTCGCCTGACGGCTGCCCTGGAGAGCAACTCCCCCGAGAGCAGCCGGTCCCGCCAGCTGACCAAGGAACGAGGTGGTCGCCGAGGCCGGAAGCAACTTCGAACCCTGACTCAAGGCAGAAAGGGACGACAGCGCGGCACCAGGACGGTCCCCTTCCCGGAAGCTCTGGACTGCGCCAGCTCCCGACGCCGCAGCACCGAGTGCCGCCCCTCCCTTCTGCCATAGATTCATGCCCGGAGCCGGTGGCACCGGAGGTTGTCCAGCCCTGTCGAGCCCAATATCGGGACCAGGACGCACCAAGCTCGGAGGGGCCGCTCTGTCCGCCATCATCTTGTTCGCAGCACCCGGGACCTGACTTATGCCCCCCGCCATCTGACCCAGCTGGCCGATGTTCCCCATCTTCATCTGGTCAAACAGCTGCTGCATTCCCATGTTCATCGCCTGGCGCTCGGCTTGCTCACGGTTGAAGAACCGCAGCACTTCCGGCGGAAGGTTGGGCCTGGGCTGGAAAGGGCTTTGAGGAAGGGCCATCAGTCGTCACTCACAGGAACGGGACCAGGTCGCCATGGAGGGTTGCTCGCGTGGTGCCGCATCCAGTTCTGCTCGCGCCGGCATCGATAGTCTCTGTTTCTCATCTCTACTCCAATGAATCCCGCATCGGGTCAGACACTGCGAAAGAAGCCTCGGCCTGTTTCTGGGCCATCTTCTCCTGGAGATGCGAGTACACCTTCATGGCCTGCTCCGCATCCTGAGGAATCATCTTGCCGTTCGGGAACACGGGAGGGCTTGTCGCATGGTCCGGGACCGGCTCCTCCGTGTACTCCGCCAAATTGCCCGCCATCTGCCGGTAGGTCACGTAACCCTGCGCGTTGCACATGGTCATGAACATATTCTCCAGCTTCTGCTTCTGACGAGCCTCCGCCTTCACCTTCTCGTCCGACTGAGCCACAATTCGACAGAATTGCTCGCCCTGACGACGTCCAAACCAGGCAACTGCCCAGCACGCGGCCGCCATAGAAAACACCGCGCAAGCACAAACCACCACCAACACCACTGCTAGATTGCTATCCATCCCAGAAGTCCTCCGCTCCCCATCGCTCAGACTTAGAAAATGCGACATCCCGGGCCTGCCGAGACATCGTTTTGACCTTGATCGACTCCAAGGGATCCGTGATCCCGTGAATATTCAAATAGTCCAACGGGACGTTGCACACGATGTGTTTCAGCGCGTCAATCCCGTGATCGTCCTTCTTGAGCGGCAATTCCTTGTCATTCTGCGTCCGGCTCTGCTGCTCACTCAACTCCAGGTATCGGTAGTTCTCCAACTCGTGAATCAACGGCTGGTTCGCCGGAGTGTCCAGGATCTTGAGAAACGGTTCCCCGTTGTCCTGGATCGCCAGAAGTGCCGCGATGATCTGGATGGCTGACTCCGTCCCGATGTAACTCGGGTCCGTGTAAACCCCCTCCTCCGCAAACTGGTCCGCAATCGTCTTCCCGCTCGCAGCCTGGGTCTTCGCGAACGCATCGTGCCCAATCTTCGTGAATTCAATCCGGTGACGGCCAGTTCTGGCCTTGATCGCCCCCGCTACCTCTCTCACGGTCCTACCACGCTCGTAATACCCGTCCTCGACGTAGAAACAGCCGTCCCCGTCAAGCGCGACCCACTCCACCGCACAAGGGTTGTTCCAACCCGGGTCAATCCCGCGAAAACGAGCCCACTGCGCCGGTAACTCAGACCAGGGAATGACATGCGTGGTGCGGCTGAACTCAGGGAAGACCTTCCTGCCTGCCTTGGCACCGGGGTCGATCTCCATCTCGGCCTGCCAGTCCTTGCCCTCCATGCCACCGCGGTACTTCTTACTCGCCTCCGCCGCCCACTTCTCGTCCTTCTCCGGGTCCGCGGAGTAGTGAATCTGGAGAACCTCCCAGTCCATCACGGTCCGCCACCGCACCATCCCCTCTTTCTTGCTCCAGCTGGGAATCAGAGTAACGGTTGTCTCAGGCACCACTTCAGCATCGCAAAGATCGAAAAACTCTCCCGCCTTCGCTGAACTAGCCGCCGTGAAACGCCCTCCACCCTCAACCGCCGGCTGGGCAGCCGAAAACGCACTCCCAAACTCCGGCTGAAACGCCGCCTCGTCGTCAAAAATCGCGCTCGCCGTGTTGCTCCGGATCTGGTCCTCGCCCTGAGGAATCCCCTGAATCAAACAGTCCTGGCCAGTGAACTTCAGGTTGCAGTACGAATAGGTCGCCGGACAACGCTCCTGCATCCAAAGCGGCAGCCTCCGCCACACCCCAAATGCCCGCTTCACCAGCTTGTCCGCGTCCTCCTCCTTCTTCGACTGGAAAAACACGAGCTGCCCAGAACGGAACATCGCCCACCACAGATGACAAAGCACCATCCCCCAAGAAACCATCACCTGACGGCTCTTCGGAATCAACAACCGCGGGTTCGCGTACCACTCCTCCACCAGGTACCGGAAGTAATCCTTGTCCGGCGGCAACTTGTACGGCTGCTCGTGGTCGTGCTCGTCCAAGGTCAGACAATGTGTCCCAATGAAATACCACGGGTCCTTCCGACACTCAGACCACTCCAAACCATACGCATGGCGAGCAACCTCCGCCCTGTCAGCCGGGCTCATCGCCAGGTAGTTCGCCTCACGCAATTGATCCAGAGGGTTCGTCACCCCTCGAAACCAATGTGCCGGCAGAATGCGTCAACCTCCATCTGAGTCCGGTAACCGCTCTCCACCTCCCGCTGGAAATCTCCCGCCAAGTCCTTATCCGACACCCTCTTCTTGACCACCGGTGCCGACTCCGCCTCGCCCGACTTCCTCTTCTTTGCCATGCTCTCTCCTGTCCTTCCGCTGACGACCCTTCAGACGAATCAACAAACCACGGATCTCCTCAGACCTCGTGTTGTCGTCCACACGCTTCACCGTCGTCTTCGTCTCCTGATGACCAAAAATCCCCTTCAACTCCTTCAAAGCCATGTTCACCTGAGAGATCGTCGTCGCGTGCCGAATCGTCGCCAAAAACACCGCCGCCATCGTGTCACGGTTCTCCAAACTCGGGTCACTCCGAATCTGATCAGCATAATGGTCCAACGTCGGACCAATCTCCTCCAACAACGCCGCTACCGCCTCCATGCTCCGCTCCAAAATGTCCGGCCTGTACTTCCAGTTGTGCCAAGGGACATAAGTCCCATCACGCATCCTCCGCAACTCAATCGGCCAAAAGTGACTCTCCTCAACCTCCGAGACCTCCACACCGTCCTGGATCTTACGACGAATTCGACTCCTCAACTGAGTCCCCCTGTAACCAGGGTCTCGCCTGCGCCAACAACGCTCCGTCACCGTCTTCGCCATCTATCCACCATCAATCACCCCAGACAAGGCCTGCAACCAGTTCCAACGCCGAGTCACCTGTTCCATCAAAACCAGAAACAGACCCCGCCTAGAGATCGAAAAGCACACCTTGCACGCCCTGACCCCACCCTGGACCCCGGGCTGGACCCCACGGACACCAAATCGGCGGCCTACCTGTCCACCTGGACACTTACTAAGCGCTGACTCCGCACTACCCCGTTTTCGGCCAAGAATTTATCGGAGAGGAAGGTACTTCAACAATCCTGCAACCTTGGGTTCCCGGTTCATTGGGGGGGGGCTCGGGATGCGGTGGATCGGCAAGGGCGCGAGCTCAACAGAATGTGGATTATCAGACCCATGCCAACGGGGAGGGAATCGCCGGGGATCGGACCGGTGCGCGGGAACTCGAGGATTGGAAGCGGAACTCCCGGCGATTGTTTGGGCCCAACTCGGTCGAGGGATGGTTCGCTAGCTCGGCACCGAAAAAG
>Ga0255047_10000171_pt1 | contig 46836 bp, 66 predicted proteins | sample JV7_2_1_MG_FD_183640 | JGI IMG/M metagenome (GOLD analysis project Ga0255047, IMG submission 183640) | Seawater microbial communities from Jervis Inlet, British Columbia, Canada - JV7_2_1 | ecosystem: Environmental > Aquatic > Marine > Inlet | place: Canada: British Columbia | collected 2016-10-06
GCCCGGTTCGCCCACTACAAGAACGGCATCACTCTGGAGAAGGTCACCTCTCTTCCGGAGGGACCAACGGCCGCCGACATTGCCTGGGATCTGGACAAGGACTACATCAAGGTCGCCGCCTAGTCAGTCCCCTCGTCTCTGGGTGGTGCACGAGACCCCAGCGGTTGTCCCCCGCTGGGGTTTTCTTCGTCCTACTCTGCAGGGTAGAGTAGTGTCTGGAGGACATCATGCAGTTGATGGAGCACAGTGTCAGGCAGTTCTTCGACTTTGCTCGAGAGCGCCATCAGATTTACATCGCCCGTCAAGCGGGTGATATGGGCCCATGGACAGACGATCCCATTCTGCAGAAGTACAGGTTCACCAATGTGTTCCGTGAGCTGGACCGGACCACAATCTGGTTCCGAGAACACATCCGAGATCAACTGCAAGCAGAACCAGAGGTTCTTATTGCGACAGTTCTGTTCCGCTGGTTCAACCGCATCACGACTGGCGAGGCTGTGTTCTGCCAAGGAAGAACAGACACATGGCCAAAGGAAGCAACTGCCTGGGATGAGTTCTTAGAGAGTGAGTCTGTTCTTCCTCTGAGAGACTCCATCCTCACCTACTGCGGCAAGGGACCATACGTCACTGGCTCCTACATCATAAAGACACCTGATGGATACAATAAGCTGGATGGTGTACTGAAGTGCATCGAGTGGTTCTGCGAGACTAATGACTGGAGACATACTGCTGAGGTCATGTTGAGAGAGGAGTCAGTTGTGACTCTCCAGAATACATGGGCATGGCTCAAGCAGGCTCGATATCTCGGAGGGTTCATGGCATACGAGATTGTGTCTGACCTTCGTCACACAGCACTTCTTAGAGATGCCTCGGACATCATGACATGGGCCAACCCAGGACCTGGTGCTGTGCGCGGACTATCTCGTCTGTGCTATGGCAGTACTGGTGTGAGAGTGCACAAGGTACATCATCAATGGTTGATGCAGGAACTACTGGAACTCTCCCAAGACCAGACACACTGGCCACAGGACTGGCCAGCATGGGAGATGCGAGAGGTGGAGCACACCCTGTGCGAGTTCGACAAGTATCGACGAGCAAGAACAGGAGAGGGCAGGCCACGAGGAACATTCCATGGGTGACATAGTTTACTTCACTGTCTACATTGTGTACACAGTCATGGTGGGATTTGTTCTTGGATGGCACGCGGCATGCAACTCCTTCCATAATGAAGACGGGTTTGCGGCCAGACAGAAGATCATGCCGTTCTCGAATGTTGTTTTCGCTGCTCTACTATGGCCTATCGGCATGATCTTCTTGATAATTCAGAGAATGTGGAGATGACAGACAGGCCCATACTGATAGGGATGAACAATCCACTGAGCGATGAACCTGCCCATGCACTATATCCTCATCCTCCTGGATGCACGGGTCATCGGATACTGGAGATGCTGCAGAGCGTGTCGTCAGTGACAAGAGGACAGTACCTCACCACGTTCGAGAGACACAACCTGGTCACAGGACAGCAGTGGAGTGTGCATCGTGGCCGGCAGGGTGCAGCACTACTCTGGCCCGTACTGGAGGGACGTCGCTGGGTGGCCATACTGGGGCGAGAGGGAGCCAAGGCTCTCGATCTGGAGGGACCATGGCTTCAGTGGCAGGAGACCCTGCTGGGCACACGCTACTGTCTCATTCCTCATCCATCCGGACGCAACTACTGGTACAACGACACGTCGAACAGACAGGCTGTGGCCCGCAGACTGCAGGACATGTACCTGGCCACAAAGGAGCAGAACTAAGATGTCTTCCTTCACTGACAGAGTGCAGTTCGAGGCAACCGACAAGTTCGTGCAGGGCAGACGCGTCATGATGCTGACTCGTCCCCTTGTGTACTACATCGGAGACAAGGACTCGTCGGCAGTCGTGACAGTACCCGAGGGCTTTAGGACTGACCTGGCCTCGGTGCCACGGTTCGCCCGGCCACTGTTCCAGCCAGACGGTAGACATGCGGCAGCTGCTGTCGTCCATGACTGGTTGTACTGCGAGGCCAAGATATCGAGAAGAGTGTCTGACCTAGTATTCTATGAGGCCTGTCTGGTGCTGAGTGTCACACGATGGCGTGCTGATACCATGTACCGTGCTGTGAGAGTCGGTGGTGCCAATGGATACGGAAGGAAGAACTACTAGAGGAGCAGATGACATGCAGGTATACATACCATCACGTGGCCGCTCAGAGCTGGTCTGGACCAAGACAGTCCGGGAGCTGTCCCCCGTTCTCACCAAACCTGGCCAGCTCATAGTGATGGTGAGGCCAGACGAGTTCGAGGAGTATATCACAGCACGGCCAGACCACATGGAGTATGTCAGTGTGTATCACAGTGAGCACGAGAACATGGCAGAGACTCGTCTGAACTGTGGTCTGTCTGCGGAGAGAGCGGGGGAGAGCAAGTTCGTCATGGTGGACGACGACGTGGGCTTTCTCGTGAGGAAGTCGAGTAGTGCCTGGCCTCTGCGTGGTGCTGCTCTGGAGGATCTTCAGACTATGCTGGACATGGTTGAGGACCAGCTTGATTACCATGCTCACGTGGGTGTCTCTACTCGCGAGGGCAACAATAGGGCTGGAGTTGGGCACTGGCTTAACCTTGTTCAGAGGAATACGCGGACTAATAGGTTCCTGGCGTATCGCACGAGAGAGTTCCTGTCTGTCAAGCATGATCGGGTGCAGGTCATGGAGGACTTCGACGTCAATCTGCAGCTACTTCGTGCTGGTCACTCGAATGTCAATCTGTGCTACTGGGCGCAGGGGCAGTCTCAGACACAGGCACCGGGTGGCTGCTCGGCGTACCGTACTCACGAGGTCCATGAGGAGTCTGCCAGACGTCTGGCTGAGCTCCATGCACCATACGTGAGATTGCGCCAGAAGAAGAACAAGACTGATGCGGATGGCTTCGGTACTCGGACTGAGGTCACGATACAGTGGAAGAGGGCATACGATGAAGGCATATCCTGAGTGCAACTGCACTAATCGCGATGAGATGACACCTCTACACGTGTCATCATATCTTGCGTCTGCTATAGATCTTGGACTCATTAACTATCCGGCCTGCTACTACGACATTGCTCTTGGTCTATTGATGACTGTCACTGGCATACTTCATCGTGCAGAGTTGAGGAAGAATGGTGAGTATGCAGCAAAGGAGCCGGGACATGGTGGAGATCCACAGGCAGCGCACGACTTTCTGGTGCCTGAGATGCAGAAGCTTCTTGATCACTTCATGGCAGAGCTACCAAGAGAGTTGGATGGGATGGCGTCCAACTCCATTGCCCAGACTGGAGGACTGAACTGATGTTCTTGATACAGGCACTGAACGTGAACGATGCGTACAGGCAGAGCGTTCTGCTGCTGCTGGAGCATGGAGTCAGAGAGGAGACCAGAGCAGGCAAGGCTCTCGTCATGCCTGCTCCTGTGGTCACAGTGACCAAGAGACCATGGCAGAGGGTGTTGTTCGACGAGACCCGAGATGCTAATCCGTTCTTCCATCTGTTCGAGGCTCTGTGGATGCTGGCTGGACGGAGAGACTCCAAGTTCCTCGACAGGTTCGTTGGAGACTTCGGGTCGAGGTATGCGGAGGAGGACGGCACTCTGCACGGCGCGTATGGGTTCCGCTGGCGGAGGCACTTCGACATTGAGGGTGGTGGCTTCTGTGTGGACCAGCTGGAGGAGTGCATCGACATACTCAGGACAGATCCCTCGGACAGAAGGATTGTCCTGAGTATGTGGGATCCTGTGGCAGATCTCGGAGCAGACAGGAGAGACGTGCCATGCAACACACACGTGTACTTCAGGATTGTGGACGGTGCTCTGGAGACCACTGTTCTGTGCCGGTCCAACGATGCTGTCTGGGGTGCCCATGGGGCCAATGCAGTACACTTCTCGCTCCTCCACGAGTACGTGGCAGAGCATGTGGGAGTCCAGATGGGGCACATGTACCAGTGGTCCAACAACTACCATGCCTATGAGGATGTCATACTGAGGGTCGGGTCTCCAATCTTCAATAATATATATGATTTGGAGATCATGACACATCACTCGCTCGGCAAGATCTCTCGCAGTCTGATCGCTGACTTTCTTCACTCTCTGGAGGGAGGCTGGAGGCACATATCCAACAATGACTTCTTGATGAACGTGGCACAGCCCATGTTCGAGGCTCATCTTATGTGGAAGAATAGGAATTTCGAGGATGCCATGAAGTGTGTGGAGCACATAGCAGCTGAGGACTGGCGTCTGGCCTGCAGACGGTGGCTCGAGAGGAGGATCAACAAGTGATCACTCGTCAGGACGTCATGACGAGCGCACGTCATGCCGGAGACGTGCAGAGGTATCACACGTGGCCAACCCTGCAGACACAGACTGTGGCCCACCACACATGGAACGTTGTCCGCATATACATGGAGCTGTTTGGTGACCCGAGTCCAGTAGATCTCAGGTACATGATGAGACATGATCTGGGAGAACTGGGAGTTGGAGATCTACCATACCCGGTCAAGAAGAATAACTCCGTACTGGCTGACGAGTGTGCACAGGAGGAGCAGAGGGTGCTGCAAAGCATGTTTATAGACCATGACATGAGTAGTCGTTCCACTGACATAAGGATTTTCCAAATAAAACTGTGTGATCTTCTGGAGATGCTGGAGTTCTGCACTCAGGAGGTGATACTCGGCAACAACTATGCCAGACAGTTGATCGTGGACATCTCAGCAGACGTCACCAGTCGCCTCGACTCAGCATCCTCTGGGACCAGGGACGTAGTGCTCGGGCACATGAGACACCAGAAGGAGCTGAGATGGCACGCAGAGATAACAAGGAGTGAGGACAGATGATGGACCACATGGATTTTCTAACCCCGGTGGTGACCGAGGACGTCGAGGAACTGAACAGGAAGGAGGAGACATACCAGGGCAGCTGGAAGCTTCGTGGGGGAGTTGGTGCCTTCATGATGACAGCACGCAAGTGGGACCGTCTGGAGAGCATGCTGAAGGGTCCCCCATACTACTACGACATCTTCGCTGCTGTCAGTGATGACGGGTCCGGCATGGACGGCACGGTGCTGGCTGAGGTGCGAGATCTGAGGAGATACCTGACTCTGATCGAGGCCGAGATGATAGCAGTCGGGAACATTAGTCTACAGCCTAGTGAGCCTCTGTACATTGGACCGGGTACTCCGGAGGATGGTGGGCACCACGACAACACCGCACCAGGGTACTTCATCAGTGGGGAGAAGTACTCTCAACTCTCGGACGAGACACGGGTACTGTACGAGCGGATGGGCCAGATTGGCTGGCGACTGAGAGAGTTCGTGCAGTGGGCAGAGTGGCGCAGAGCACCACAGCACCTGAGAAGTATGTATATTCACAGAGAGCAGAGTGGAACTGTCCACCTCGACAGACGCAGGATTGATCCTGATGGTGTGAAGGAGCTGGACCACTGGCCTGTGGAGATGAACAGCACCGAGATGGAGGGTGTCCCACAGGAGATTGCCTACATGTGGCAGCAGGACCTGATCACACACAAGTGGGAGATGTCCCAATTGTGGAGGGAACACTGGTCAAGACAATAGTCCAGAGACGCCAGCAGAACTTGTTCATGCCGGAGAGTGACTGGACTCCACCAACCAGCCTGCCGGATCTGCGAGACCAGCCTGTAATTGCTCTGGACCTGGAGACCAAGGACGATGGTCTCTCTGCAGGACGAGGAGCAGGCTGGGCACACGGGGCAGGCTACGTCACAGGGGTGGCAGCCGCGTGGCAGAACAAGACACTGTATGCTCCCATAAGGTCCCCAGACACAGAGTGCTTGGATCCAGAGACAGTTGGTCGCTGGTTGAAGCACTTGCTGAAGTCAGAGACCACCCAGTTCGTATTCCACAACGGACCTTACGATCTCGGATGGATGGCGACTGAGTGGGGCCTGACCCCACCAGCCAACATCAACGACAGCATGGGCATGGCCTACACACTGGACGAGAACCAGCCAGCCTACGGTCTGGACGCCGTGTGCAGGTGGCAGGGAGTCCCCGGCAAGGACGAGAGGCTACTGCGTGAGGCGGCCAGTGCCCTGGGACTGGACGCGAAGAGCGAGATGTGGCGCATGCCTGCTCGCTACTATGGTGGATACGCAGAGCAGGACGCCGGATCAACACTAGGTCTCTATCACTCCATCCTACCAAAGCTGGAGACCCAGAACCTCATGCCAGCATACCTGCTGGAGATGGACCTTGTGCCAATGGTCCTAGAGATGCGTCGTCGTGGCATACGCATCGACATGGACAAGGCAGAGCAGAACAGGGTGACACTACTTGCTCGACGAGACGAGCTACTGAAGAGGCTAAAGGATCATCTAGGCTGGCGCAACCAATTAACAATGAAAGAGATGAACTCTGTCTCCCACAAGGAGATGTGGTTCAGAGAGCACAAGATACCATTCGAGAAAACGCCCAAGACAGGGCGAGGCAGCTTCTCGGCAGAGTGGATGCGCAACGTCGACCACTGGCTGCCACAGACCATCGTCGAGATCGACCAGATGCACGACGCTGGGGACAAGTTCCTCAAGGGCTTCATACTGGACTACTGCCACAGAGGTCGCATACACTCGGAGGTCCACCAGTACAAGGACGAGCGTGGGGGCACTCGCACCTCCCGTCTCAGCTACTCCGACCCCCCGCTCCAGCAGATGCCTGCTCGTAATCCTTTAGTAAGAAAAGCAATCAGAGACTGCTTCCTACCAGAGGAGGGTGAGCTATGGTTCTCTCCGGACTACAGTCAGCAGGAGTACAGACTGATAGTTCACTTTGCGTCCATCTGCAGGGTACGGGGGGCACAGGCTGCAGTGGACCAGTACCAGAGGGATCCGAGGACTGACTACCATGACATGGTGGCGGAGATGACTGGTCTTGAGCGCAAGCCTGCGAAGGACACGAACTTCGCCAAGGCATTCGGCGCAGGTGTTCCTAAGTTTGCGCTCATGACGGGCATGACTCTGGACGATGCCAAGGCTACCATGAGACAGTACGACGAGAAGCTGCCCTACGTCTCTGGCCTGAGCGACTACTGTCAGGGGAGAGCGAACCGCGTCGGATACATACGCATGCTCGACGGAGCACGCATGCGGTTCGACAAGTGGGAGGGTGGATGGATCGAGAGAGACAGGTGGGACGAGGCACGACGTCAGGGTATGAAGATGACACCGTGCTCTCTGGAGGAGGCTCGAGAGCGGCAGGTCATACCAGGGCACCCGTGGGGAGAAGGACGCCTGCGACGTGCAGACACTCGCAAGGCCATGAACGGTCTGATACAGGGTAGTGCTGCTCGCATGACGAAGATGGCCATGAGGGACGTGTGGCGAGCAGGGTACTGCCCCCTGATACAGATGCACGATGAGCTGGGCAATTCTCTGTCCAGGGAGAGAGACGGCTCACGCATTGTTGAGCTGATGCGAGACACGGTCACGCTGGTGGTGCCTGTGGTGGTGGACGATGAGTGGGGCATCACATGGGGTGATGCTGCAGCAACGAAGGACGAGCCGGACAGAGCTACGTTTGCAGCTGCAATGGGGAGACTGAGAGATGCAGGGTGATCTGGACATACGGATCTACATCTTTGCCAGTTTTGCTGGCTTCGATGAGGATGCCCATGCGTGGGGCTGGAGGAGAGTGGACAGAGCACGGGGTCTGTACAGAACAGCCGAGGGACATGTGGCAAGGAGGATATCCCGAGCTGATCAGCTGCGTGGTGTAGAGGGAGAGGGATGCTTCTTCATGGTGGGGCATGTGCCAGATGGCGAGATGTGGAGATACCAGATAGAGGGGGTTAGAGAGGTGGCTCTGCTCATGGGCATGGTGGAACGCAAGTGACCCCAGCTGCGAGAGCCGGGGTCATGTGGGGATCTAGTCGTGGATCAGCGCTTGGAGATCTTGACGAAGTTCTTGCTCGTGTCCCAGATCAGGTCAGCACGAGAGATCTTCCGAGCCTCTCTCTGCACATAGTGCCGTCTCTCGCGGGCATGGAGCAGTTCACTGACGGGCACGTCCTGCTCACACCAGCCGATGTACTCGGCGACAGTCATGGTGTCCTTCTTGAGCAGACGAGCGAAGCGGTAGTGGGAGCGGGTACCCTCTCGCTTGGGGTTCTCCTCGACCAGACACTTGATGATGTCTGTGTCAGCAAAGGCAGCTGCCCGAGACTTCTTGGCACGAGGCGACTTGGCATCAGTCACGAACAGAGATCCGGTCTTGACGTCCTCGCGGACTACCTTGCCAGCCGAGTCCAGCGCACTCTGTACTCTGGACTCGGCGGTCACCTTGTCGCGGAACTTCTTGACGGACCAATCGGAGATCGCGTTGTAGATCTGGACGAGCTGAACGGCCGTGAGCTTGCTGAGCTCGACCTTGACGTACTTGGTATTGCTAATGTTCTTGACCATGGTAGTCTCCTGTGGGTTGGTAGTTGGTTGAGCAAACTAGAGCGGTCCCTGTCCGGGACCGTTCCGACTTGGTCAGTGGCCAGTGTCGATGAATGTCTGGTGGACGGCCAAGGCGTAGTGCTCGCAGGCCATGAGCGAATGAAGTTCAACAATCGGCAGGTACGACGCACTATCCGGTCGAGCTTCCCACTGTCCAATCGCAACTGTTACTGCGACCATGATTTCGTTACCTGCATCGTCCAGGTAGTGGATGCCATCTTCTTCGCGGATCCAATTAAGTGAGTGTGTCATATGTGGTCTCCTAGTTTCGGGCATCTCTTCATGGACGAGGTGCCATCCTCGCCGACTAGACACTCGCCTGAAACCAGAGCGGGAGGGTGCGTCGTTCGAGAGCGCTGCGGGCCACCCTTCCCGGCCTACGGGCCGAGGGGGTTGTTATGCTTAGGCAACCCCGTCCTGTTCACTCAATATAGGCGCTGACATGAGGAATGTAAAGTGACTGAGCGAACAAAAGTCGAGAAAAGTTTCAGGCTTGCAGCACGTGTGCTAGGGCAGATGGCCGGAGCACTGGCGAGGGGCAGACTGAGACCAGATGCACCAGCATCATGGGCTCAGTCTCTTCGACAGGCAGCAGAGGAGATGGAGATATGACAGAGTCAGTTGTGCAGTCGTGGCTGCAGACCATGTCGCTGAAGCAGCAGACCGTGGTGCTGTGTGCACTCAGAGGATGTGACGGGCTGCCGAAGGAGGACCAGTCCAAGGCACTGGTGCGATGGATCAGAGGCAGAGTGTTAAAGGACGCTCACGATGGGGCTGGCGACAAGACGTTCATGAGGGACTCTGACTGGATAGATGCAAGAGAGTTCACTAGGAACATGGACCACTATCCTGTTCACTGGCTACTGCATGTTCTGCACGCGATGCAACTAATCGGGAACCATCACCCGACTCCAAGTGTCCGAGACTTTGCACACGTGTTCTATGTTGTTGTGGTGGATGCCATGCACCTCATTCCGGAGTACATGGAGGCCAACGACGAGAGACTGAGAGATGTCAAAGAGGAGACAGATAGATGAGAGGAACAGACTTCAGAGGTAGCAACGTGGTGATGAACGCACCTTCTGGCATGGACGACATCGTATACCCACTACCTGCTCTCCGGACAGACCATGGCTTCACAACAGTGTGGGAGTTGGAGCCAGGAGAACTGGACCACATCATGGCCACAGGACTAGTGGCTGTGCATGTCATGGGACAGGCTCTGCCACCGATGAGCCTGCAGGTGGTGAGGAGAGGGGAGGAGGAGAAGACATGATCGAGATATATGCCACGGTCATAATGAGCAGACCAGACACGGTGTTGATCAGTGACGGCTCTCGTGAGGCATGGCTACCGAAGTCAGAGATCACCTGTGACGATGACGACGGCGAGTACCACGACGGGGAGATGATGACCATCTGGGTGCCAGAGTGGCTGGCTCACGACAGGGGACTGATATGATGCTCCACAGATTTCTCGTCACGTTCAGGATCCTGTTCGTGATCACATTCATTGGCTTCATGGTCCTACTGGTCTGGGTGGTGTGACATGAAACAACAGCAACCAAGACGCCCGCCACTCAGTGCCAATGCAATAGGGGAGACACGTACTGGAGCCAAGCGCCTTCGCCCACACTGGTTTGGTGTGGTGCTAGAGGAGCGAGTTGAGCTGGGTGATGGTGCCGTCGTATGGCGCCGATGCCAGTTCCCAGTCAAGATATACGACGACCATGTCGATCGACGGTAATCTCCGCGCTCTGTTCCACCACCATCTTCGGCGTGGATTCCACTGGCAGGCCGTGGAGACGCCAGAGACAGGAGCAGGCATACCCGACAGCAACTTCTGCTCCGAGGGCAGGGAGGGATGGATCGAGTTCAAGAAGACCAGCGGATGGGCCTGTCCACTGAGGGAGGGACAGGTGGCATGGATACATCGTCGTGTCCGCAGTGGTGGCCGAGTGTGGATAGCCACCAGAAGATCACATACAGGAGGACCAAGAAAAGGTCCTCCTGTCGACCAACTCTGGCTCGTGCCAGGACGCTACGTGATACAGCTTAGGCTGGAGGGTCTCCGGAGTGTAGAGGGACAGCGCGACATCCTCATAACCCACGGTGGACCGTCCATGTGGTACTGGGGCGTCGTCCAACAAATACTACAGGACCGTGTAGCATAGGCTAGAGACTCGTACCAGGACCTCCCGAGGGGGTAGTACCCTGGAGAGCTAACTGACGTCCACGAGCCTGAGAGCGTACCAGACCCTAGCATCCGGGTCAATGCCAGTGTAGCTGACATGGTCCGGCACCTCTGGCTGAGTCATGGTGCAGATGCCTGGGTATGTGTCCATGTAGACAACATATCGGCCTGACCTTAGTCCAGGAAGAAGCTGCTGTGCAGTCAGCACACCTCTGGGGGCTGAGACATTCTTCGGCATGGAGGCACCACAGTCACGCAGAGCCTTCATGTGTCTCCTGAACATCTCGTCAGGGTCATCCGAGTACCCGTACTGATAGAGGACAAGAAGAGCCTCAGCTCGACTGACTCCTGCCACGTCAACGATCACCTGCACTCCAGCATCATGGATTATCATCGTCCATCTCTCCTCTGATCAACCTCTCCAGCTCCAGCACAGTGCCCCTCCCCGCATTTGGCAGTCTCTCCAGCTCCACACCAGGAGTCGACATCAGCTCCTCTCGTGTCCAGTTGGCGCCACAGTACTCCAGCAGAGCAACACGCAGACGAGGGGACATCCTCTCCCAGAGATAGCCTCGTGCGTCACAGTAGGGCCATAGTCTCTCCTGCTGTAGGATGCGACACACCCATGCAGGAGTGAGGTCGAGCCGGGCAGCTATCTCTCTCTGTGGCTCTCCCTCCTCACGCAGTCTCACCATGGTGGCGCGTCGGCCGGCCTGTGCCTCTGTCCTGTCTGCTCTCTCGTCACTCCCTCTAGTGGTGTTAGTTACCACTAGAGGGAGTCCTGTGTGGCGCACAAGGTCATCTGTCCATCTCTCTGCCCACTGTCGTCCTGAGCGATTGGTGGTCCTCCAGTGCCTCAGCACCATCCTGTCTCCGTTGTTGTTGTGGAGACGAAGCGTGATGCTCTGCGGAGAGTGAGTGAGATGAAGCTCCACGTCAGTCCTCCAGCTGGGAGTGGATACCTATGCCCTGTGCTGCGATGCGCCCGATCACTGAGTCCTCGTCTACTCTGACTGGTCTGGTGGGCCTGGTGGTAGTTTCCATGTTCTTCTGGATCCATCGATCCAGCTGATCTGTCTCCTGCACGACTAGGTCTCGGCCACTGCTCTGAGTCTGAGCCTGCTCTCGATCATGCACCATCTGAAGGATCCTCTCAGACAGGCCCATGCCACACCCCTTGGCAAATCTCAACTGCTCACCTCGCACAGACGAGTACTCACGAGAGAGTCTCAGCACCTCACCAATGAAGTATGACGTCATGGACTTGGCAACATCGATGTTGTGACGGCGTCCAATGATGTGGGCATACACTGTTCTCATCTGCCGGTGGGTGCGACTCTCTCGCCACCCATTCTCGAACACTGCCGTGCACCAGTAGAGCTGAGCAGTGGTGATGACTATGGTCTGTCTCCACTCATCTCCTCACTTGAGATCAATGGTGTCCTTGAGGACATCACCTGTCTCAGACAGGTCGTCCATTGTCAGGTTGTGCTTGTCCAGCATCTCCTGTGCCTTGGCAGCGAACAGCTCAGCCTCTGCCACATTGTCAGTGCCCTGCGACTTGCGCAGTAGTGCTGCAATCTTCCTCTGAATGTCCTCGGTCATGTCGGGCATCCCCACACGTCACGGACAGACGGGTCTGTCTCGCGGTCACATCTGTTGACCGTAGTCGTGCATGCCACGACCACCATCAGTACTATGATAATGATGCAGGCCAGGAGGCACATCTTGGCTGCTCTCCAGCATCTTCTCTGGTACCTGTCCATCATGACAGCACCACGGCTATGAGGCAGGCCACCAGCACTAGGCTGACTATGGAGATGGCAGAGACCAGTGTCTCAAGGAAGTCGCGACTGAGCAGTGGCTCGTCCTCCTCTCTATACTCCAGTCTCTCATACCAGTAGTCAGGATCACATTCTCGATTATCCATTGTTCTTCTCCTCAATCATGTCTGCAATGTCGTCCATGACGCTGGACTCGATCTGCTGAAGGCGCTCTGTGGTCTGGGCCTCAGCATTCTCCAGGACAGACAGGCCGGCATCGATGGACTCCAGCGCCAGAAGCTTGTCCTCACGCACAGAGCTCAGCCGATACTTCTCACTGTCCAGCTGTCTCAACTTCGCATCCAGGCTCTCGATGCTCTTGCAGATCGAGACGCGACTAGTCGTGAGGTTGGACCTGTGGTGCTCGGTGTCGTGGTTGACTACATTGCGAGCAGCCTCCATTGGGTCGGCTCCATTGCTGGGCGGCATCACGAGAGGCCTCTTGTGGATCTGCAGGAACCTCATGACCCGTCCTCCATGTCCACGAGATACGAGCGGAAGACAACCTCGCGATACTTCGGGTCGTCTGCCCACCACTCCAGTGCTGCCTGTGCAGCGAGCTGAAGAGTAGGGTAGGAGGCGCGTCCTGCAGGGAACGTGTCTCCTAGGTTGCTGAGATTGCGGAGATAGTATGGGTTCTCTTTCTTGATGCCTCGAACAATCTCCATAGTCCTGAACCCTAACTCAAACATCCTGCGCTGCTTCTCGCAGAGATCGTCGTTCGAGATGCGACCGCGAATAGCCTCTGCCCAGATCATCATCTGGGGTGCAGCAACGAGACAGAACGCTCCGGTGGTGCACATGACTGTGGACTTGGTGCTGTGGTCTATGATCTTCTGGTAGTTCATAATGTCCTCCTGTATATGTATGCACCTCGCTTACCCTCACGCGCGAGGAAACCCTCCTTGAGTAGAGCAGACAGACACGGACCAGCACTGGTGATGGCGAACCCGTCGTTCTCAATCTGACTCTCCACCATGTCCTTGGTGAATGGACCAGAATACTGTTGGCATATACGCATCACTGCCTGACCACACTTGGTCTTGCTAATCAGAGTTCTTGGCTTCTTAGCAGGTGCATCACCATAGACCACCTCAAACGAACACTGATACTCAATGAGTCGTATCATGAGGTCTGCCATGTTCTCCTGTGGTACCTCGATCATTAACTTGGGCATTACTTCTCCTCCAGTGTGATGTAGCCTCGTGCCAGATCCCAGCGGACATCGGCTGTGGTGCCGCCAGCATCCACAAAGGCAGAGACAGTCATGCCAGGTTCATAGAGACTGAACCTGGCATGACTCTTGCTTCCTCTCTTTTTTGGATTGTCACCAACCGTGGCGATGACGCGATTGTCGATGCGTCTGACAGAGGACGATCTCTTCTTAGAGATTCTTCTCTGTTGGGGCTTCCGCAGTGGCCTGCCCACCAGCTTCTCAAGGCAGGCCACACCAGTTGTGGTGCGGTCTCTCTTCAGCGGGAGCAGGGCTGCTGCGTGGTCTATGCCTAAAGAGGAGAGCATCTGATACGCAGACTCACCTGACATATCCGGCACATCAGGGAAGGCAATGGATACGTGCTTGTGTTGATATCTTCGTATCAGATACTCTGCCTCCTCTGGCGTGAGTGTGCAGAAGGCGTCATGGTAGGATGCCAGCAGTTCCTGCTGACACGGCTGTGTGGTAGCTGTCACTGTCTGTGTCCCTTGTCTGAGTCTGTCGCGTTCATAGTTTATACCCTATAGTTGGTAAAGTAAAGGTTAACTGCAATTGTTATGCTATTAGTTACCGTGCGCGAGCCTGCGTGCGCGAGCGTGCGCGTAGGGGGAGCATAAGTAATAGAACTAATAACACAAGGAATATGTCATATATTACAGTGTGTTAGCTCCTATTGGTTTATTATTGGAACACTATTGGTATATTAGTTTAGCGGGGGAGCGCGCGCATATAAGATGAAATAAGTGACCTGTGTGTCATGTGTGGGCACGTGTTTCTGGTGGTCTTGGGGACGAGACCAATAGGCTCTGGGGATGGTGCCTGGGTAGGAGCGGGGGATGGTGCTGGGTGGCCTGGGTTTACTGGCGGCGCTCCCCCGTATATACTCCGTGCGTCTGTCGCTAGGAGCTGCCCGTGACGACGCTGAACCCCATGACGAGGAGAAGTCTCCGAGAGAAGGCCAGCCTGCGTGCTGCCTGCCAGGAGGCTGTGCATGAGTTCACTCTGCTTCGCCATGAGGTCAAGGTCATGGAGCTGGTCAAGACTGGTGCATACACTGAGAAGGAGGCCAGGAGCGTTGCCTCTGTCACTCATCCTGTGATCGAGGAGTATGATCCTGTTGTTGAGCTCTGTCTGGTGGGTGCCAATCCTGACGTAAAGGTGGATCTGCGGGTGACTGCAAACTCTAATGCTGCCAAGTACCTTCGCCCGGCTCTGAAGTCTGTTGAGCTTCTCGAGGATCCGGAAGACGAGAGAGTCATAGAGGCGAAGCGTGTTCTCTGCGACCAGTTAGTGGATCTGCTGGACACAGCTGCTACTGCAAAGCGGTCCAGTGTCAAGAAGGAGGTAGCAGGTTGAGGGTAGCAGAGAGGATCCAACTTCAGTCTGAGCTGGGTATTCTCTCCACAGAGGAACTGAGTCTGTTCTTCAAGCGGTATGCATGGTTGGCAGCTGCTCGTCCTGACCAGCTTCCTCCTCCCTCCGGCACCTTCTTCACGTGGTTGATGCTCGCAGGTCGTGGTGCGGGCAAGACTCGTGCTGGGGCTGAGCACGTGTCGTGGGCTGGGCGTACTGCGAGAGAGCGGATAGCCATATGTGCGCCCACCAGTGGTGACGTTCGGAAGACTTGCTATGAGGGAGAGTCTGGTCTTCTCTCTGTGCTGGAGGACAGTACTCAGGGTGGCCTTCCTGGGTGCATCATGAAGTACAGTCGTGCCTCCATGGAGCTGTGGTTGACCAATGGTACCTACTACATAGGGTACTCCAGCGAGGAGCCAGAGCGCCTTCGCGGTCCACAGCATCATCGAGCATGGTGTGATGAGTTGGCTGCCTGGAAGTATCCGGATGACATGTGGGACATGCTCCTCTTTGGACTTCGCCTTGGCCACGACCCGGAGGTTGTCGCCACCACCACTCCCAAGCCGATCAAGCTGGTTCGAGATCTGGTGTCCTCCCAAGACACTGTCGTGGCCAAGGCGTCGACGTTCGACAATGCGGACAATCTGCCGCCCAAGATCATCGAGAAGTTGCGGAACAAGTTCGATGGTACTCGCCTGGGTAGGCAGGAGCTGTATGCAGAGATTCTGGACGACAATCCATACGCTCTGTGGAACCTGACCATGCTCGACAAGAACAGGCGTCACATGGACGTGCTGAAGGGCGACACACTGGTCAACGTGGCCGTGGCAGTAGATCCTCCTGTCTCCACTGGTGAGGATGCTGACGAGTGTGGGATCACTGTCTGTGGGGTTGGTGAGTCCGGGCATGGCTACGTACTGGAGGATCTCTCGGAGCAGGGTCTGTCTCCAGAGGGCTGGGCGGACGTGGCTGTGTATGCCTACCGGAGACACTCGGCGAACATGATAGTCGCTGAGGTCAACCAGGGCGGTGATCTGGTGCAGTCAGTCATCAAGACGGCCGACCCCAAGGTCCCTGTCAAGAAGGTCAGGGCCAGCCGGGGCAAGGTCACTCGTGCTGAGCCCGTGGCCGCTCTCTATGAGCAGGGGCGCGTGCATCATGTTGGGAGGCTTCCAACTCTGGAGGACCAGATGTGCGACTTCACCACGGACTTCGACAAGAAGAGGATGGGCTACTCTCCTGACCGAGTGGACTCTCTGGTGTGGAATCTTACTCATCTCATGCTGACTGGTGAGGCTGGCGAGCCCAGGATCAGGAGTCTCTGATGACAGACACAGCAGCCTTTCAGAGTGGAGAGGATCTAGAGGTCCAGCTCCGATGGTCAGTGAACGATGCGGACGTTGACATCATTGGGTACACTGTGACCGGGGATGTCCTCCCTCTGGACGGGTCTGCTGACATATCTCTCACTGTGGCCAATGGAGGCATCGTGCTGAGTGATCCCAGCAACGGACGGTTCAAGGCACTGCTGACAGAGGCACAGACTGCTCTGCTGCCCATAGGTGCTCTGACTGAGCTGTGGCTCACTCTTGTCTCGGGCGCCAGCGTGACCAGTAAGTTTGGTCCCATACTGCTGGAGCGCACGCAGTGACCACTCTGCTCTTCGATCTCAAGGGTACAGACACTATTTGGCGCGTCAGTGATGGTGTGGACGACCTGGACGTCACGTACCGTGTCCCGTCCATAACTGAGGTGTGGTTGTTTCCTACTGTAGTGGGAGGAGCCATGAACGCGGCTGTCTCCATGGCTGTCACAGGGTCGATGCTGGCAGCTGCAGACAGGCCAGCTAGTGCTGCGTCGAGCCTGTCCATGACCCAGGCAGCCAGTGCTGGAGCCAACAGACCACTGGCAGGCTCAGAGTCCCTCTCGGCCAGTGCCTCCTCGGTCATGAGCATAGCTCGATACATGGTGTCTGCTGTGTCCCTGGCACTGACCAACACCATGGCTGCTTCGGCGAGCAAGCCCATGGCTGCGTCAGTGTCCATGTCGATGGCTGGCTCCTTCGCTGTGTCTGGTGTATTTGAGATGTCGTCGGCTCAGTCCATGTCGGTCACCACGGCCGCCTCCCCCGGTGCTTCTCGGCCTGCCAGTGCTGCTGGTCTGCTGTCCGTGATTGGTGCTCTGGCCGCCTCGTCTCTTCGTCCTCTGGCTGCCTCAGTGTCACTCGCTCTAAGTCCTGCATCTCTGTCCATGAATATCACGAGGTACATGTCGTCCGTGGCTGCTCTGGCTGTGGCTGCAGCGTTCGTGGCTGGAGTCAACAGGCCCATGGCTGCAGCAGCGAGTGTGTCGGTCACTTCTGCTGCAGCCATGACTGTTGGCAGCACTGGCCCCACGCTTCTGGCGGACTTTCTGAAGTCAGTCATTCTGTCGAATGGCTCGCCGGGTGTAGCCAACAACACGACGACACCAACGGCATGGGCCACGTCAGCCTTCGATGCCTTCGACCGCACGGACCATGCCCGGCAGTGGGGCAGCGATGGGGTGCTGAAATATGCGCCGCATAATTATACAGTCGAACCCGATGATCTTTCTCAAGCAAACTGGACAAAGCGGGGGACTGCAACGGCTGTTTTCTCGTCCGGCTCGACAGAGATCGATAATTTGGGGGCTGTCACTGTAGATGATGTTTATGATATACTCACATTAGCTGGCGGGGTTGCTGGTGATCCTTATTCCATCAGCTTTATGATGAAGACCGTCTCGACGACAGGGACACTAAGAATATCAAATCCAGCTAGTGTCTCAAAATTAGCTATCGATATTGATTTAAGTTTAGTAAGTACGTCTGCATTTGAGTTGATAGACTATGATCATGCTGCCGTCACGGTTACGACACCGGGAACAAATCATGCCAGCACTAACGGGATTGGTTGGTTTTTCTTCAAACAGGCTGGTGCGTCGAAGCTCAATTTTCACGTTAAGAATTTACAATGCAATATGGGCACAGTGCCCAACGTGTATATTGATACAACCACGACAGCCCCTAGTTACGCCGCCCGTGCAGGTGCTGAGAACTGCGAGCCGGTCACGAACCTGATCCAGTACCCTGAGCAGTTGGACACGGGCTGGACCAACGTCGGGTCAACATCAGACAGCAGCGGGGCAACTGACCCGAACGGTGGCACAAATGCCTTCAACCTTGTGACGGCCAATGCCACGACAAATCAGGGTATAGAGCAGGCTGGCGTCGAGTGCATCCTCGATAAATATTACACTGTCTCCGTCTACGTCAGTGCCGATGAAGTAGACATGATCCAGATTAGCGGCCAGACGACCAACTCGGTGTTTGACGCCAACGACTACTGCAACTTCGATGTCGGTGGTGCGGCTGTCGGCACAGAAGGCAGCGGTGTCATTGCGTCAGGCATGGTCGCTGTAGGAGACGCCAACAGCTACTATCGCTGCTGGTGCACGTTCCAAGCCGAGGCCACTGCCGCCGCTACAGTACGCCTCAACCTGATCGACAGCACCAGTGAGGCCAAGGACGGATCTATCGTAGGCAACGGTTCAGACGATATTCAGCTTTTCGGCCTCATGTTCAACGAAGGCGGCCTCAAGGATTATGTCGGGACGACGAACAGGATTTGGGAAGTCGCTGCGGATAGCGATTTAACGGATGCGGGTTGGACAGATTACCGCAATGCCATAGATAGTAATGATACCACCGCCCCAGATGGTAGCAGCAATGCAGATGAAATCCGTAATGATGGAGCCGCAACCGCCCTCGCTGCGGTTGGTACTGTTAAGGGGAGTGGACACTCAAGTTTTGTAAGCGGCACAGTTTATTTCGCTTCTGTCTTTGCTAAGAAAAACAGTAAAGATTATATTGCTGTAGGAAGCGCAATCCCGCATAGTGCAGGAACCACGAATTATTATACATGGTTTAAGGTGTCTGACGGCACACTTGGGACTAAGCAAAGTCAAATAGATGATTGTGGAATTATTCCTTACGGGAATGGTTGGTATAGATGTTGGATAAAACTAACCTGCACAGGGACAACTGATAAAAATGGAATAATCTTTGGTCCCGAAGAAAGCGATAATTCCCACACCGTTACGGCAGATGGTCTTGGTAACTGGTTTTGGGGCTCACAGATTGATCTTGGCAATGCCGCTGGTGATGGTCCGGCCCCCTACGTCGGCTGGGGCGCAGCACAAACTAGCTTCCTGCCCATGGGGTATCTGGCTGAGGATAATGCGACGAACCTGATCACCGATAGCGAAGACCTCACCGCAGCCGCGTGGACGATCAACAACACCGACAGCTTCACAGCGACAGCGGACCAGAGTGTCGGTCCAGACGGTGTGTCATCGTTAGACGAGATTAAGATTACCGACACCACGTCGGAGACGCATTTGATCTCCGACACGATCACGATCACGTCTGCGGCCGACTATGTGATGTCGGGATTTGTGCGTGCTGATGAACAGCGGTGGGTCGGGCTGAATATCTCAGGTGCCTCCGAGGAATTTGTCACCGTTGTCTGGGACTTGTACGCCGGTACGCAGGTGGCGACAGACGTTGGAACCACGTCCGGCACAATCAACGACAGCGGCATCTCGCACGTTGGCGACGGCCTGTGGTTTGTCTGGGTGAGCTTCAAGATCACTGAAACTTCTGTCACCGCCGGGTTTGCGTCCTATGCGTCCGCCTCTCCGACCTTCGACGCCAACGGGCTTGAGAGCTACGCCGGGACGGCCAATGACAAGTTCTACGCCGGCCATGTCCAGTTCGAAACCGGCACCTACCCCTCCAGTTACATCAAGACATCGGGCGGGACGGATAGTCGGGCAAGTGATGATCTGGACCTGGCGACGAGCGGGTATTTGCAGGACAGCGGCGGCGTGGTTGTTGCTGACTTCGAGACGTGGAAAGAGGATGCCGATCTGGCAGCGATTGTCGCGGACACCGACGCAACATCGAAGGCCATGGGCGTTGATGCCAGCGAGAAGATTGCCATAGATGCCGGGACCGTGCTGGCGACGACAAATGCTATCACAAGAGGTGTCAGGGCGCAGGCGGCATCTGGCTGGCAGGCGTCAGACAATGCTCAGTCGGTGTTCCTTAATGGTGACGGGACACGTACGGCAGACACCAATTACGACGATACAATCATCACAGCGGTCATGGGCATCGGCTATGAGGATGCTACGGCAGATGATTACATCAAAGGCCCAATCCGCCGTCTCGAACTCTGGGACGAGTACCGCACAGAAGCCCAGATGCAAACATCAATGGATAACATGGTAGGGACAGGTTTATGAACTTGCTGATCCACGCAAGCGCGCGAGCCACATTCGACGCACAGATGGTTGCTCGCAACATGGCGACACTTGTCCCTCGCGACAACGATGGCGCTGGCTACAATGCTGCCGATGTGATGCCGTTTACGGTCGAGACGCCTGTCAACTTCGATGGCAAGCAAAAGGAATACGTGCTGGACTTCACACGGACGCGGGCACAGTTAGAAGCCTTTGTCATCGATGCTGACAACGTGTTCAATCCAAACGTGCAGTGGTCAATCCCTGTCCTTGGTGTGTCGGGTCCGACGCCCTTCCCGATCACAGCCATCCGCAGAGCCGACAGGTCGTGGAAGCGCGGCACATACCTGCATGTCGAGGTCAACGGCAAGGACTTCTATTTCGAGAACGGTGGCGACACGCTCCAGCCGATCGGGGGTGTGTCGATCTGGGATTTCGACGTTGATGGCCTCGGCTGGTATTTCCGCACCAAGTACAATGTGGACGGCACTGAACTTGAGCGCCTCCCCGGTTACTTCGTGCGGATGCAGCTTCGCGGACAGGCGGCGGAAGATGACATCGTTCCCGGCTCGCTGCCAGACGATCCGATCACGGTGCGCTCCGTCATCGCCAAGTGGTTCGCGGGTGGGACATACGTCACGACGACGATCTCGACGGACTGGGGCGACTTCGATCTCGGCCACTGGAACCGCTCAGGACTGCATCTGATCGATGTGGACACGCTTCGGCCAGAGATCAGAACAGAGCACGGCTGGGTGCGAGACATGCCTGTGATGAAGATCTAACCTCAGACAAGGAGAACTGAGACATGACTGCTGCAACAGACTATCTGGAGAATGAACTACTCGATCACGTGCTTGGTACTGGTGCCTTCACCATGCCGGTGGCTGCCTATCTTGGCCTGTTCACGGCTGCTCCCTCTGATGCCGGTGGGGGCACGGAGGTGGCTGGCAATGGCTATGCCCGGCAGGACGTCACTTTTGGAGCGGCGGCCAGTGGTACATCCTCCAACACTGCCCAGCACACGTTCACTGCATCTGGTGGCAACTGGGGCTCGATCACACACTTCGCTCTGTTTGATGCCCTGACCGTGGGCAACATGCTGATCTGGGGTGCTCTGACCACTGCTCGAACGATCAATGACGGCGAGTCTCTGGTGCTTGCCATCGGGGATCTGGACATCAGTCTCGACTAAGGGGGCAGTCTCTGATGAGATGGCCATGGCAGCTTGACATAAAGAAGAGTGCGACCGGCGCTGCGATCTTCATGCAGTCTCTTGGTCGTGCTGTCTGGACAGAGCGGCAGTACGACAAACTGGCGGAGGAGGCCTATGTTCGTAATGCCATTGCATATCGCTGTGTGAGGATGATTGCAGAGGCTGGAGCTGACATACCATGGCTGTTGTACGAGGGTGAGGCAGAGCTGAGTGACCACCCCATTCTGACTCTCTTCGAGGAGCCGAACCCAATGGAGGGTGGTGGTCAGTTCTGGACGTCTGTATACTCCTATCTTCTGCTATCTGGCAACACCTACATTGAGGCCATCGCTCTGGACAACGTGGTCAAGGAGTTGTTCTCTCTGAGACCAGACAGGATGAGAGTTGTTCCAGGCCGTCAGGGGTATCCAAGCAAGTATGTCTACACTGTTGGACAGACAGATGTGCATTTCCCTGTCGACATCAGTCGTGCTGCCCAGCAGCCTATCATGCACCACAAGATGTTCCATCCAACGAACGATCACTATGGTCTGTCTCCTGTGGACCCAGGGGCATACGCCATTGACGTTCACAATCGTGCGAGTGCGTTCAACAAGTCTCTTCTCGACAACATGGCCACTCCCTCTGGTGCTCTAGTGTATGAGGGAGAGAACAATCTCTCGGACACACAGTTTGCCAGACTCAAGAAGGAGATGGCCGACAAGTACGAGGGTGTGAGGAATGCTGGTCGTCCTCTGCTTCTGGATGGCAAGCTGAAGTGGCAGGAGCTGGGTGTCACCCCCAGAGACATGGAGTTCTCTGAGGGCAAGAGAGAGTCAGCGAGACAGGTTGCTCTGGCCTTTGGTGTCCCGCCAATGCTGCTGGGCATACCAGGAGACAATACATACACCAACTATGCAGAGGCCAATCGTGCTCTGTACCGGCAGACAGTACTGCCCATGGTGTCTCGCATGTCTCGGTCCTTGACTCGGTTCCTTCGTCCATCGTTCGGAGACAAGTTCAGGATCTGGTACAACATCGACGAGGTCGTTGCTCTATCGGCGGAGAGACAGGAGATCTGGGACAGGATGAAGGAGGCATCTCAGTTAACCATAAACGAGAAGAGAGCGGCTACAGGATACGAGACTCTTGGTCCTGACGGAGATGTGGTGCTCGTTCAGAGTACTCAGGTCAGCCTGGAGGACATCAACATCGAGGTGGAGCCAGGGGGTGAGGCTCCAGATGACGACGATGATGATGATGTTTGAGGCATATGCCCTAGTGTGCTTCCTGGCGACTGCCCAGTGCATGGATGCTGTCCCCAGCCAGAGGCCATTCTCTGGTGTGCTGGAGTGTATGGTATTTGCAGACAGGTGGGCACAGGCTCTGGCACGTGTCTCCCCCGTTCCTGCTGTATTTGTTCCGAGATGCCGAAGAGTTGAGAGAGCAGCATGAGTACTCGAGTACGACAGAGAGCTATTCTGCGACAGAACAGAATGCTGATTCGCATGGAGAAGATGACTCAGCGAGATGTAGTGCGAGAATTGAGGCGTCTGGCTCGGCGCATGGGACGAGACTGGGCATCCGGGGGAGAGCCGGTGGTGCTGGGGCATGTTGATGTATTCCAGAGTGCTCTGACTGTGATCCTGCGTCGTCGTCTGACTGCTGCAGCACTGGCCTTCGGGTACGAGATGTTGAGGTCTCTTGGTGTGGTGGTCAAGGGAGCAGTGGAGATATTCGAGGAGAGCGTGTCTCGGTGGATCTCTACATATGCTCTCAGTCGGGCGAAGACCGTTGCGGATACGCTGAAGAAGGGTGTGTCCTCGATCTTGCAGAGTGCCTTTGAGGAGGGACTTGGGGAGCAGGAGACAGCGAGGATGCTGAGGGAGAAGATTGGGTCCGAGCAGTCCATATCTAATGCGGCAAGAATTGCTCGTACGGAGGCGCACACGGCGGCCAGCATTGGTAGTGATCAGGCCGCAAGATCAACTGGGCTCGACATGGAGAAGGAGTGGGCATCGACTGAGGATGCTCGTACACGTCTGACTCATGCAATGGCAGATGGCCAGAGACGATCCATGGAGGAGTTGTTTGACATAGGTCTGGCCAAGTTGATGTACCCTGGTGATCCAGCTGGACCAGCAGGAGAGGTGATCAACTGTCGGTGTGTTGTGCTCTATCACCCAATTATTGCAGGAAGAGCTGTCTGATGACTGGAGAGACACAACTGTTGGCCAGACTTGAGGAGCGAGTGAAGAGCCTCTTCACGCAGAGTGAGGACATACTTGTGCAGGTGCGAGCTATCAAGCAACATCAGGAGGATCACTATGTTCGACAGGAGGAGTTCAGACCTGTGGAGAAGTTGGTCTATGGTCTTGTCTGGTTCACTCTAGTCACTGTGCTTGGAGCTATTGCTGCAGTTCTGACTCAGGTTGTGAAGATATTGCCATGAGCGTATCTTCAGTTTACTGCAGTGGTATAGCCGTTTATACTGTACGCGCGAGGAGATCGACATGAACATGCTGCATATCGATACGAAGGTGGACTTCAAGGCTCTCTCTGAGGAGGGAACTTTTGAGGGGTATGCCTCGGTCTTTGGTGAGGTGGACAGTGGCAAGGACATTGTCGAGAAGGGGGCGTTCAAGAAGTCTCTCAGGGGGCGATCGCCGAAGATGTTGTTCATGCATGACACGTCTCTCCCCATTGGTGTGTGGACCAAGGCGGAGGAGGACAGTCGAGGGCTCAAGGTGGAGGGCAAGTTGATTCCTACCATCGCCAAGGGTGCTGAGGTGCTCGAGATGCTGCGGGCTGGGGTGATGGATGGTCTGTCCATAGGATTCAGAACAGTCAAGGCATCGTTCGACGAGAAGACTGGCATCCGCCGTCTTCTGGAGATAGATCTCTGGGAGATCTCGGTCGTGACGTTTCCGATGCTGAATACTGCAACTATCGACGCAGTAAAGAACAATGCGTCGAAGAGAGATGTTGAGCAGATACTCCGGGATGGTGGTCTGCCCAATGGCTTTGCCAAGAAGGTCGTGGCCGGAGGCTATGATCTGGCGGCGAGGCAGACTGCCAAGGCACATCGTGATGATGGCTCAGGTATCACCGACCTGCTTCGGCAGGCAACTGAAACCATGAGAGGTGCAAACTGATGAATGCACATGTCAGAACTCCGATTGGCCTGAGTGGTCCGTTGGAGACCAAGGATGCAGGGGATGACCCTGGTCTGGACACCGCTGAGATCAAGAAGCAGATCTCTGAGTTCATGACTACGTTCACCGAGTTCCACAAGAAGGTGGACGACGAACTGAAGGAGCAGAAGAAGTCCATCGACGGCATGACGGCGGATGCTGTCACGGCTGACGAGGTCAAGAAGTTGAACGAGGCTCTCGATGAGCAGAAGAAGCTGATCGAGGATCTTCGTCTTGCCGAGAAGCGTCCCCTTGTCGAGATGCCTGGCGGCGTCAAGCGCATGGAGACTGAGGAGGAGACCGAGTACAACAAGAAGTTCCATGACTGGTTCCGTACTGGTGATGGTGAGTCCGAGGTCAAGTCTGCTCAGAAGAAGCTGCTGGAGGCCAAGGATCTCTCTGTCGGCATCGATCCCAGTGGTGGCTATCTTGCTCCGGCGCAGATGGACACCATCATGGACCGCATTCTCTCAGAGGTGTCTCCGGTTCGGTCTGTTGCCCAGGTCATGAATATCTCTGCGAACAGCTACACCAAGCCGTTCAATCGCGGCGGTGCTCTGACTGGCTGGGTTGGCGAGACTGGCTCTCGGGCCAAGACCGGCACTCCGGTCATCGATGAGCTGGACTTCCCGGCAATGGAGCTGTATGCCATGCCGGCAGCAACCCAGACTCTGCTGGACGACGCCGTCGTGAACATCGAGAGCTGGCTTGCCAATGAGGTCGGCATCGTGTTCGCTGAGCAGGAGGGTGCCGCCTTTGTCAATGGTGATGGTGTCAAGCAGCCTCGTGGCTTCTTGAACTACACCAAGGTCATCGACACCAGCTGGGCATGGGGCAAGATCGGGTATGTGGTCACTGGCGCCTCTGGTGCCTTCAAGACGACTGCTGCTGGTGATGACCACGACAACATCATCGATCTGGTCTATGCTCTGAAGACCGGCTTCCGGGGGAATGCTCGCTTTGCTGCAAATCGGAGCACGATGGGCACTGTCCGGAAGATGAAGGATGCCGATGGCAATCCATACTGGCAGCCGAACTTCGCGCTTGGTGAGCCTCCGACCCTGGCTGGCTATCCGCTGACGGAGATGGAGGACATGCCGGCCATTGCTGCCAACTCCTTCTCCATGGCGTTTGGCGACTTCCGCCGGTCGTATCTCATCGTGGATCGCATCGGTGTTCGTGTTCTTCGTGACCCGTACACCAGCAAGCCGTACATCTTGTTCTATACGACCAAGCGTGTCGGTGGTGGTATCCAGAACTTCGAGCCGCTCAAATTGCTCAAGTTCGGCACCTCCTGATCCAGTCAACAAGGACTGTGGGCACATAGCCCACAGTTCATGCTGACACAAACAGAAACTTGATTGGAGATTATCATGCGAGACATGATGAACAATGTCCACCCTGTGGTGGCCATCGACCCCCAGTCGCCAACTGCTGCTACTGCCATTGTTGGCAATATCATCGACCGGCTGGGCTACAACTCTGTGACCTTTGCCATTCTGCTCGGGACTCTGGCTGCTGCTGCAATCACAGGCACCGTTCTGATCGAGGAGGGCGACGACTCTGGCCTGTCGGATGCTGCTGCTGTTGCAGATGCTGATCTTGTCGGCACAGAGGCTCTCGCCGGCTATACCCAGACGGCTGATGGCGAGACCCGGAAGATTGGTTATCTCGGCACCAAGCGATACGTTCGCATGACTGTGACCCCGACCAGCAACAATGCCTCCATGCCAATTGCGTGTGTGGCTCTGTTGGGCAATCCGAACGTGGCGCCGACTACCAATCCTCCGGCCTGAGTGGGCTGAGGTGGAGGCCGACAGTGCGGGAGTCCTCCAGCGTCTGTCGGCCTCAACTCCGGAGATCAGGACATGTCACTAAAGCTGAAGACTGCTCCAACAGAAGAGCCTGTTGCTGTTGATCTAATCAGACAGCACTTGAAACTTGACACCTCAGATGACGACGTTCTCATTCAGGAGTACATTGGTACGGCCAGAGAGTTTGTTGAGAACCAGACTCATCGTGCCATGTTCACGCAGACATGGACTCTGTGGCTGGACGGTTTTCCCATAGACTCAGCGGCACTTGGCTGGTGGGATGGTGTCAGACAGGGTGCTCTGGTGCAGGGAGTATCGAGTCACATTGAGATACCCAGGCCACCTCTGGTGTCCGTGACACATCTGAAGACATACGATACTGATGATGTGGCCACCACGTTTGACTCGGCCGGTTACTTTGTGGACATAGCATCTGAGCCAGGTCGTCTGGCTCTCGCCTCTGGATATACATGGCCGTCCAGTCTGAGGCTCACCAATGCAGTGGAGGTCGAGTTTGTTGCTGGTCAGGCTGTCACCAACATCCCCCGTACTCTCCGTCATGCTGTCATGCTTCTGACGTCTCATCTGTACGAGAACAGGGAGATCGTCACTGACGGAATAAACCTTGGAACTCTTCCCACCTCCCTCAGTGAGTTGATTGCGAGTGAGAGGGTTCACTCTCTATGAGTAGGATGACTCGCAGAATTGGTAAGATGCGGCACAGGTTCAGTGTGCATACGGTCACTCGCGTGGCAGATGGGGCAGGTGGGTTTACTAGAACAGATCCTGACTACACAACTAAGGCCAAGACAGTGTGGGGCAGTCTGCGGGCATCTAGTCAGAATGAGATCTATGTTGGAGTCAAGCTAGATCAACGTATCACTCATGTGGTTGTGGTGAGATATGATGCGAGTATCACTCAGGGTGTGAGTCTGGTGATGGGAGATAGGTCGTTCTATGTGCTGTCTGCTGTGGACCCGGATGAGCGGAAGGAGTTCATGAGGATCATGTGTCGGGAGGGTGGAGAGAAGTGACCCTGCGCCGGAACACACTCACTGTGACGTGGAGGGGTAGGAGAGCCACAGGGAGAGCCATACGTGGGCTAGGCCCGGCTGCTAAGCGGGGCGCTGTGAAGGGTCTCCACGCGGTCGCTCTAGTCCTCCAGAGTGAGGTGCGGCGGTCCATACTCAAGGGTCCAGCGACAGGTCGCATATACAGGCGACGGGGCATCGTTCATCAGGCGTCGGCACCGGGGGAGGCACCACAGTCTGACACTGGCACTCTGGCTAGGAGTGTCATCTCTGAGGTTGATGAGCAGCAGATGGAGGCTGTGGTCACTGCTGGTACCAGATATGCCAAGTGGCTTGAGTTCGGGACACGACTCATGGCTGCTCGTCCGTTCATGGCTGTGGCTCTCAGGAAGATGGTGCAGAGGATCAAGGCTATTATGAAGGCAGCCATAGAGGCTGAGATTGTGGGTGTGAAGTGACTACGTCTCCAGAGGTCGAGCTTGCTACTGCTGTCATAGTTGCTCTCAGAGCTGATGCTACTCTGATAGCTCAGGTGGCTGCAGCTAAGATCCTGGCGTATGTCCCTGAGGGTACTGATGAGCCGTATATTGAGATTGTAGAGAACTCAACTGGTGAGTGGGATACTGATACTGACAATGGTAAAGTGCACACTGTAAGCATCAGTGCATGGTCTAGTCAGGAGGGGCCAAAAGAAGTTCAGAATATCTTGCGAGCTGTGTATGATGTTCTGCAGGATAACGTGTCACTATCTCTGACAGGTCACAATCTCGTGAATATGAGATACCTGTTTCAGGATGTGGTGCGTGAGCCGGACGGCCAGCTGTATCATGGCATCGTCCAATTTCGTGCTGTCACAGAGGAGATCTAGATATGGCTGCACAACGAGGCAAAGACCTTCTCTTGAAGGTCGACTCCACTGGTGGTGGTGTATTCGTCACCATTGGTGGCATCCGCTCGAAGTCCATCTCTCTGAACCAGGAGCAGGTGGATGTCTCGGATGGAGATAGTGTCAATGAGTGGCGGGAGCTACTTGCGAATGCAGGTATGCGATCTGCTGCCATCAGCGGGTCTGGCGTCTTCAAGGACTCGGCTGGTGAGGAGGATGTTCGTGGATACTTCTTTGCGGGCACCATTGTCGACTACCAGATCATCATTCCTGACTTCGGCACGATCGAGGGTGCATTCCAGATTGCATCCATGGACTTTGCCGGCGAGCACAATGGTGAGGTCACCTACTCGATGTCGTTTGAGTCGGCTGGTGCACTCACGTGGACGGCAGCCTGATGGCTGTGCTCACGGCTCTTGTCATAGCTGCGTTGGGCCTCAACCCTACGTATGCTGCTGCTGCTGATGGAGACACTCTGAAGGACGATGGTAGTCGTCGTCTGTTTCTTCATGTGAAGAATGGCGGTGGTGGATCGATCAACGTCACGGTTCCGGCTCAGAAGACAACAACGCCGAAGATTGCCGGATACGGTATTCTTCCGGTCGCCGACATGGTGGTTGCTGTTCCGGCTGCTGGAGAGAGGATGATCGGCCCATTTCCTGCGGCCTTCATCAATGACTCGGGGAACGTGACGTTCAACTACTCAGGAGTCACGTCTGTGACCATGGCAGCCATCCAGCTGCCAGACTGATTTACGAGAACTGGAGGACAATTATCATGACTAATATCGTGAGAGGTGAGTACACGGCCAATATACATGGCAGAGAGTACACGTTCTGCGTCACACTTGGAGCCATGGCTGAGATTGAGGCAGGACTCGGCGCAGATCTGTCCAGTCTCGGAGAGGTTCTCGCCAGACCATCCATGAGCCAGATCACCACCATTCTGATGGCTCTCCTGAGAGGTGGTGGAGAGGACATCACGCATGAGGATCTTCTCAAGTGGCCAATGTCAGCATCTGGTCTGACGGAGATCATCACCAAGACATTTGCTGCATCTGGTCTTGGGGAGGATAAGGAGAAGGGAAACGAGGCTCCGGAGGAGATGGCCACTCACTGAGAGTAGCTACTCCCTGGCATGAGTGGATGAAGTTTGCATTTGGTGTGATGCATATGTCCTCAGGTCAGTTCTGGGGGTACAGCATGGTGGAGTGGCAGTTGGCATGCAGAGGGTTCATTGAGGCTCAGGGAGGTGGGTCTGCAGTAGATCCAATGACCCATGAGGAACTAGACGATTTGATGGAGGCTTATCCAGATGTCCCTGGGAACACTACTTGAGAAGCTTTTCATTGCTGTTCGTGCTGATCTATCAGGCCTGTCCTCTGAGCTTGATCGTGGTGCCAAGGACGTTGAGACTAAGACTCAGAAGATGACCAAGTCGTTCGACAAGGTCGGACGTTCCATGCAGAGAGTTGGAGGCACTCTCACCAAGGCCGTTACACTTCCGATAGCTGGCCTTGCTGCAGCCACTGTGAAGGTTGCCTCAGATGCCGAGGAGATGCAGTCCATGTTTGCGGCTGTGTTCAAGGAGCAGGCATCTGATGTGGAGAGATGGGCAGACACACAGGCCAGGGCGCTCAACAGATCTCGCTTTGACCTGATGGAGTATGCCGCTAACTTCCAGGACACGTTCGTTCCTCTTGGGTTTGCTAGAGATGATGCTGCAGAATTCTCCAAGCAGCTCACCATATTGGGTGAGGATCTTGCCTCGTTCAAGAACCTCAATACTGAGGAGGTGATGCGCAGTCTGCAGTCAGCCATTGTTGGCAACCATGAGAGCGTGCGCAAGTTTGGTGTTGTCATCAACCAGACCAATCTGAAGCAGGAGCTTCTGAACATGGGCCTGGAGGGTGGCATGAAGGCTGCCACTGAGCAGCAGAAGGCCATGGCACGACTCAACATAATCATGGCAGGAACAGCGGACGCTCAGGGGGATGCGGAGAGAACCTCCACCAGTTTTGCCAACCAGATGAAGGGCATGACATCACAGCTACGAGAAGTCGGTGTCACTGTTGGCACCATCCTGATCCCCCCGCTCGCTGTGATGCTCGAGCACCTTAATGATGCACTGAAGTGGTTCAATACTCTCTCGCCTGAGGTGCAGAAGTTCTCTGTCATCATGGTTGGTCTTGGCGCTGCAATTGGTCCTGTTCTGATAGTGCTTGGGTTCGTGGCCACGGCCATTGCTGCAATTGGCTTTCCGATCACGCTGACTGTTGCTGCTATTGCAACTCTGGTGACGGCCTTCATTGTATTCAAGGATGACATATTTGCTGCAGTTAATGCTGCAAAGGATGCTGTGTTCAATGCATTCGAGAGTATGAAGCAGTCAGTGATAGACCTCTACAATACAATTCAGACATACCTCATTGACAAACTGAATGCAGTATGGGATGTGATCACTAGTAAGATTGAGTGGGTCGAGGGCAAGTTTAGATGGTTGTATGACAAGGTTGCAGGTGACTCCTGGATACCTGACATGGTGGACAACATCTCTACTGAGTTTGCTCGTCTGCAGAAGGAGATGGTGGATCCAACAAAGAGAGCAGCAGAGGAGACCAACTCTGTCTTCAGTGGCCTGATGGATAGTGTCAGTCACAGTCTCTCTCAGTTCATCGAGACTGGAAAGTTCTCGTTCAAAGAGTTCGTTGATGATGTGGTTGGTGGCATACTGGATGATGCCATGCGTGGATTTACTGAGGCTCTGTCCACACTTGTGCAGGACTTTGTGTCTGGTCTATTCTCCAGTATTGGATCGGGGTTCTCTGGGACTGGGGGGTCAGGTCTGTTCGGGCAGCTCGGTGGCATGCTCAAGGGATTGTTTGGCAACATCTTTGGTGGGTTCAAGGCTGGTGGTGGAGTAGTTCCACCATGGAAGAGTTTCATTGCTGGAGAGCAGGGACCAGAGTTGGTGGAGCAGAGTGGAGTTGGTGGAGCACGACGAGTTAGCTCGGCTGGTTCAACTCGTGGTCGGATGATGTCTGCGGCTGTTGCTGCAGGAGGAACTACGATTGTGCAGCCTCGCATGGAGGTGGAGATCATCAATACGACAGGTCAACCTGTGACTCAGGATAGTACCACACGACGAGGAGATGATGTATTCCGGAAGATCATCATAGGTACTGTGAGCGAGGCTCAGGTTGGAGGGCAGTTGGATGGTAGCATGCGGGCTAGAACAGGCGCTCGTCCACTCAAGATGAGGAGATGACAGATGGCTCTTGCTGGTTGGGATGCTACGATACCATCGAAGGCTCGTCTTGGAACATGGACTCGTACTCCTGACAAGATACTCGACACGTTCAAGCCAGCTGTTGGTGAGCCGATTGTTGGCAAGCAGGCGTCTGCAGCTGGATATACTCATGTGTATACTGTCAGAATGACGGATGTACAGCTTGCACAGATGGAGACTCAGTGGGAGGCACTATTTGACTATGGAGTGACAGAGGTGGCTATACCACATCCTCACAAGAATGCTGTCACGTTCGGTGGCAGGTTGGTGAGCTGGACAGTCACTCAGTCCACCAAGAATGCTCATGATGTCCAGTTCACAGTCTATGAGCTACCAGCATGACTCTTACCACTGGTGACATCACTGATCTCTACAAGGCGAGTAGATCTGATGCCTGGATACTGCTTGCTCGCATAGAGCATGTTGAGATGAAGCAGGACATTCTGGTTGCCCGCAACACGGTTGATGTTATTCACCAGTCAGAGACATATCTGAAGTGTTCGTTTGATGTTGCTCTCCCCACAGACTCAGATGCTCTGCCCCAGGCGAGGATCATGGTACAGAACGTGGACAGAGAGATTGGTCGAGCTATTCTTGGGATCAGGGACGCGGTTGAGATAACTCTCACCATTGTCCGATCCTCTGATCTCAACACTGTTGTTCACACATGGCCAAAGATGAAGTTGAGAGACGTCAGTGGGGATGCCTCGTTCATCGAGGGAGTTCTGTATGTTGAGACGTTCGACACAGAGCCATATCCTGGAGTCAGAGCATCCAAGGAACTGGCACCAGGGTTGTTCAGATGAGAGAGTTCGAGCAGTTCTTGTCTATACCATTCAAGCACAACGGACGAGACATGGATGGTGCGGACTGCTGGGGTCTTGTACAACTGGTGTACAGGTGTGTGCTGGGGGTGTCTCTCCCAGGGTATGAGGACACCTCCTCTGAGGATGTGAGAGCTGTCTCCAGACTGATGCAGAGGGAGAAGCAGAACTGGGATCTGGTTACAGTACCAAGGAGAATGGATGTTGTGATGATGGAGGGTGCATCTGAGGGACACTGGTTGATGTGGCATGTTGGTGTCATGGTTGACTCAGTCTCTGTGATGCACATAGAGTCAGAGATGGTTCATCCTGTTGTGGTGGCTCTGACCCACATGTCCGTGTCTCACAGGGTGAGGGAGTTCTGGCGACATGCTAGTTAGACAGCATCCATTCAGAGATCATACATCATACCCTGAGTTCGTGGGACCAAATCATCTTACGATTGCAGAATTATGCTCCATGATCCCTGATCTTCCATCGTCGTTCTGGATTGATGGAAGAGTATTTCTTGGAGAGCATGAGATACCTAGTGAGAACTGGATGCGAGTTCGTCCACTTGATGCTGTCTACATGCGAGTGGAGCTGTGGCCCCAGGGCGGTGGTGGTGGGGATGGGAAGAACCCATTCGCGATAGTTGCTGGCATCTTTCTGGCTGCAGTGACAGCTGGTATTGGGGCAGGTCTACTGGCTCCTCTACTTGGTTCCTCATTTGCTGCTGGTCAACTGGGAGCACAGTTGGCTGCTGGTCTTGTTGGCATAGGTGGTCGTCTTCTACTCGGCAATCTGTTTCAGCCACCCTTGGCATCACTAGGCCAAGATATTGAGAATGCTCCCGAGCTTGGTGTAGCCTCTGGCTCACCAAACGTTCTCGAGCCAGAGACAGTGATACCTGCTGTTGTTGGTTCCCACAAGGTGGCACCACCCCAGATAATGAGACCATACACAGTACTGAGACGCGAGAACGAGGTTGGTCATGCTCTGTTTGCTCTTGCGGGTCCACACCAGATAAGTGATCTCCAGATAAATGGCATACCAGTTGATGATCTATTGGGAGTTGAGTATGAGGTCAGAGAGGGCTGGGACGATGATGCTCCGATAAGTATGGCCACGCAGCAGACACACACACAGATTGTTAATCAGGTTCTCAGTAAGTTCACGTTTGAGGATGCAGTAGGCGGAGCCTCTGCTGAGGAGATCAGAGACCCAGATGACCCTGAGAAGTCTCTTCCTCAGGAGCATGTTGTTATTACTAGGGCAGATCCTGATGAGATAACTCTTAGGTTTCAGTTCTTGGGTGCAGTTGATACCACAACAGTGACAGACATACAGTTCATTCCAATCCGACTGAAGATAAGAAAGCGGGGAGAGACTGTTTGGAAGAGTTTGATAGAGATCATCTATCACGGACTGTCTCAGACTCCAGTCCGCAGAGACATCAAGCTTGTACTCAGCAAGGGTACGCATGACACCTTTGCCGTCACCACGAAGAACACCTGGGTGGCAGCTCTTCTTACCATTCCTGGTCCGACTGATAATGACTATTTCAAGACTCCATCTGGAACTCCTCAGTTTGACTCTGAGTGGACAGATGCCCAGGTGACAATAGGTTTCCGAGAGGAGAGCATCTCAGTCTTCATAGATGACTCCACATACTTCAACAAGGATGGCTCTGAGTACGAGATAAGCGTCCAGAGAGGTCTCATGGTGGACGAGGCCAGCATCAATAACTCCACGTACATCTGGTCCCCCACAGCCAAGATTGAGAGTTTCTTTGATGTAGTTGTCAAGAATGATACCTGGGAGGCACTCAAGGGTGCCACCGTGAACAATGAGCAGGTCTCTCTTCAGTCGGTCATGTCCACTTGGCTCGAGCACCCAGCACCATCTCCCGGTCTCTGTCTGATAACTCTGAAGTTCGAGAACATATCAATTCAGAGTTTCACTGTCACGGCTGGTAAGTATGTCAGAGATCTTCGAGATGGTGTATTCTCTCACCTGCGACCAACATCCAATCCTGTACCACACTACAGAGAGGCTCTCGTCGGTGGCCTGAATAAGAGACCTCTCGATGAGTCGTATCTTGGAGATGATACTCTCAAACTCTGGTATGCACATGTTGTCAGCAGGGGCTATGAGTGTAATGCCATTCTTCAGAATGAGAGTGTGCTGTCTGCACTTGAGTTGATAGCAGCGACTGGCAGAGCTAGAATACGTCAGTCTGATGACTGGTCAGTGGCATATGAGCATGACAGGTCCAGCATCATACCATCTCAGTTCTTCAGTCCACGGAACTCCAGGAGCATCAAGTTCATCAAGAAGTTCGATGACATGCCGTCCAGCATGCGCGTGACCTTTGCTGACAGAGATAATGACTACAAGCTGCAGCAGGTTGTAGTGTCTAATCCATTTGGTGGTAGTGACGCTCAGATAGGAGTTCAGTTTCGTGGTCTCGTGACAGAGGCAGAGAACATAGCACGAGCACAGTATGACTTTGCTCAGTTGTTCTATAGAAGTACTCTGTGGACACTTGAGGCTGGCATTGAGCGTCTGGTCTCTCCGAGAGGAACTCTTGTTGGTCTACATACAAATATTCTGACTCGACATGTGGGACAGGCGCGTATCAGATCAGTCGGTGGTAGTGGTACTCTCCTCACTCTGGACGATGTCATCAACTATCAGACTGGAGAGGCAACGATCTTTCTGTCCACTGATGTGTTTGATGAGGACGACGTATTTCGTAGTGGTGAGAAGACATATGTTGCCGTGCGTCAGGCTGGAGGAACGCAGACTAGTCAAGTGACTGCATGGAATGGCACGACTAAGGTTGCCACTCTTCCTGCAAGTATCGGCGCAGCTGAGGGTGACATGGTATTCTTTGGCCCAGGGCAGGCTGTTCAGGCTAGAATGCTGGTACTGGGTGTGGACCCTACTGACAATATGAACGCTGAGATCTCTCTGGTTCCTGAGGCACCAGAGCTTACAGCATACCTCTAGGAGCATCTCATGGCCGAGGACAGACAGTCACCAACACAGAGCAACCCACCAGCTACCAGTGATGGTGCTGCAGTATTCGACTCGTTGGAGGAGGAGGTTGCTGGTCTCTGGAACCGTGTCATCTGTGAGCTAGCACAGACTGGAGGCACGAATACCATTACTGCTACTGCCTCTCCCACTCTGATAGCAATCACAACTGGCATGAACTTTAGGATGAAGGCAACCGGCACCAATACTGGTGCGGTCACCATCAATGTGGACTCCAAGGGTGCCAAGTCTCTGCTGGACAGGAATGAGAGTGCACTGGCTGGGGGTGAGATCCTGTCAGGCACATGGTATGACTTCCACTACGATGGGACAAACTTCATACTGATGAACGAGTCACCAGTAGTGAACGTTGGTATGGACATTGCCATATTCTCTCTGTCTCGGGCTGATGGTGTTGCTGGGGGATCCACAACTTCTGGCTCCTATGGAAAGGTTCCGATCAATACTGAGGTTCTCAATGACATAGTTGGTTGCTCGATCAATACTGGTACCAATGTCATCACGCTTCCTCCTGGTGACTATCTCATTTTCGGAGTCTCCCAGTTCTCTGATGGTGATGGCTGCATGGTGGGCATGTATGATGAGGGTGCGGCTGACTTTCTGTCTGACGGTACATGGGCACAGAGTATCAGTAGGGACATAGGAACATCTGCCATGTCCTCATGTGTTGCAAGGCTGTCTCTGTCGGCCAACAAGGACATCACGCTCAGGTATAGAGTTGATACTAGTAGTCCCACAGATGGATTTGGTTTCGCAGTGGCTGGAACTGAGTTAGAGAACTATGGCTATGTCATGGTCCAGAAGATACAGCCCATATCAACAGCGGAGAGGTCTGTCGACATCCTTGGAGTGAATACTAACGGAGACACCACCAATCGTCTGTCTGTCTACAGCAACAACGCCCTGTTTGATGCAATACTGGCAGCTGATGGAGGCGATGGAGACTTCCGCCACAAAATCAACAAGGAGGCAGCTGGTGACACAGGGTCTGTCCTCTGGCAGACTGGCTACTCTGGACGAGCTGAGGCAGGTCTTCTCGGTAATGATGACTGGACACTGAGAGTCTCCCCTGACAACTTCACCACTACCTATGATGTTGTCGTAGTGGACAAGGACAACGGCTTCCCACAGTTCCAGCAGCCCGTTGGCCTACCATCATACACAGTTGCTGGGGTACCAACTGCTGCAACGTTCACTGCTGGCATGATATACGTCACTGACGAGACAGGCGGAGCCGTGCCTGCCTTCTCTGATGGCACCAACTGGCGTCGTGTCACTGACCGAGCAATCGTGTCATAGTGGCCATAGAGTACTACTGATGCAGAAAGATCGTTTCGTACAACAACGAATGTCTGCTGACTGCACTGTGGCTGCATTGGCAATGTTTCTAGGTCGGTCTTACGAAGACATTGCACGACACTGTAGTGGTGCAGAGCTAGTTCAGTATGGTCTTCCATGGGCGCGTGAGCGACATATATGCGAATTATTCAAAGTTGATGTTGAGGTCGTGGACCGCAGTTTAATCAATTGGAAGCATGCAGCCATTCTTACTGTCCCCAGTCTCAATGACGGCAAGGGGCAGACTCACGCTGTGTACTGGGATGGCCACCGTGTGTGGGATCCTCAGAAGGGTCGAGAAGGCAAGGCTAGCTATACCAATCAGCAGGCGCGTAAGTTCTGCATAACAGCAATACATCGTATGTTAACATGAGGACACCACCATGTTAGACAAGAAGATATTCTTCGACAGTATTCGCCCACACATCAATCTCACCACCCAGAATGTCGTCGGGTTCGAGAAGATCCTCGACTACGGTGAGAAGAGACAGACTCCTCTGAACCAGTTTGCCTACGTTCTGCCCACCTCATTCTGGGAGTCAGGCCAGACCATGCACCCTGTCAAAGAAGCATTCTGGCTGTCTGAGGAGTGGCGTAGGAACAATCTCAGATACTATCCATGGTATGGTCGTGGTCTAGTGCAGACTACATGGGAGAGGAACTATGCTGTGCTCACTGAGCGCATCAGAGTAGACTTTCTCACAGACCCAGATCTCCTGCTCGAGTGGGAGTATGCTCTGCCCGCTCTCTTCATTGGCATGGAGGAGGGACTCTACACTGGCAAGAGCCTGGACGACTACATCGATGATCTCGATGAGCCCGACGACGAGGACCTTCGGGAGTTCGTCAATGCCCGACGTATCGTGAACGGTACAGACCGCCAGTTCGAGATTGGCAGACTGGCTCTAGTATTTGAGCATGGTCTTCGGGCTGCTGGATATGCAGTACCTGAGGACGACAAACAGAAACTCTCAGAACTATGGAGGCTCACATGCAAAGATGGAAATCTTACTTTCGCTCCGATATTGAGACAGTAGTCGGCATCATCCTGATCGTCTCTGGCTCCCTGCAGCTGTCAGGGTACGAGATCCCGCTCATCTCTCACATAGTTCGGTCAGTCCTGACAGAGATCGTGGGCGACATCCCCCCGGTCACTCTGATCTTGACCGGTCTCAGTATCATGGGCCTGAGCACGAAGATCGCTGACATCAAGAATAAATTCTGAGTTTGTTCGGGGGTGACTCAGGGGGTATGGTGGTCTATTGTAACAAGGAGAGACATGATGATTGATCGTAAGTTTCGGGAGATACTCGATGAGCGTGTCAAGGATGTTGAGTTCGAGTCAGCAGAGAGCCTGTCTGATGAGGCCAAGCTGTTTGTTGATGTTCTCAGCAGGTATGCTGGCATTGGAGTCTATGTCAACATGACGGCTGATCGTGACAACGGTGGCGTGCTTGCTGTCTTGAAGATCCCCTCTCTCGGCTTCCGCGAGGAGGAGTTCCGCAGATGCACTCTGTGGGAGTTGTTGGATGAGACTGTCGCTGGGGTTGTCACTGACAATGGTGACGACGGCTCAGATGACCCAGTCGCGGATGCTGTCGCCGGTGATGACGGCGGCGAGGTCGATCTTGGTTCTGAGAGCACGGAGGATGACCTCGTCGACAGTGCTGCGTGACACCAGGTCTATGTAGTTGACGGATCGCGTCTGCCCTGACCGGTGGACGCGATCCTCTGACTGCAGTCTGTGCTCTAGATTGTGAGTGTTGGAGTAGTATAGAACATTGTACGGCACCACCCATGTGTTCCCAAATCCACCACTCTGCTGTGAGCTGACGATGAAGTTGCATTGGTCGTCTGTGAGAAATCTCTGAGCCTCACTGTCTCTCACTCTTGTATTTCTCCCGTGATACTCAGCGATGCTCTCATCACCATACTCCTTCTTGACAGCAGACACTATGTCCTCTATGTTTGGCTGCCATGTAGCCCATATGACAATCTTACCCGGTGTCTCCTCCAGTACTCTCATCATCTCGCTGATGCGATTGTTTGATACCCGGTGCACGTCGCCGTCCTCGTCGGTGATGTGGCCACAGACGATCTGCTGAAGGCGCAGGATCTTCGTGAGCACGATCGTGGCATATGCCATCATGTCTGTTGGATCACCCTCATCCAGTATCTCCGAGAGTGCCAGCTCACGCATGGTTGCATACATCTCTCTCTGGTCTGGCGTGAGCTCCACGTCTCGTGTGGAGTATACCTTGGGTGGTAGGTCAAGACACTCGTCCTTGGTGACACGGTAGGCGTGCCTCTTGATCTTCTCTGCCAGCTCCTCTGTGTTTCGGTGAGCCACCACCACCTTGTACTTGCGCTCCTTCATCACATGAGTCTTGGGATCGAACGAGGTGGCAATGCCATCCTGCAGAACAGCATACCTGTTGCGGAAGGAGTAGTATGATCTGAACCCCAGCAGACTACTGCCCAGAAACTCAAACTGAGAGTATGCATCCAGAGGAGAGTTTGGTGTCGGCAGGCCTGTCATGATGCGTCTGTACCCAGCATGTCCTCCCAGAGAGATCACGTTTTTGGTGCGTGCGGAGGTGCCGGACTTTATGAAGGTAGACTCGTCCACTACCATGTATGTGCCGCCACCTGACTGCAGAAATCTCTCTGCGAAGCGTAGTCCCTTGACCCCACTGCTGAGAGCCTCTATGTTCATGATCAAGACCTGGAACTTGTCGTTATTACTGAGGAGAGTCTCCAGCTGTCTCTGGTGTGTCTTTGATCCACCACCTGGCATCCAATGCAAGATGTCTGCTCTCTGGGCTATGCGCTCTGGCATGTGAGCAGGTATCTCTCGAAGAGACCAGTTGAGATATACACCCTTGGGGGCCAGCACCAGTGCACGTGAGATCCGCCCCATCTCGAACAACATGCACATCTCGTCTATGGCAACCTTGGTCTTCCCTGTCCCCATCTCCATGAAGAAGGCGTAGGCGTCTCTTCCCCATGCTCTATGAAGAGCCTCTATCTGATGCTCGTATGGCTCAGTGCCAAATTGATACTTGTACTTCTCTGTCATTGCTGTGTCCTCCAGACCCCTATCCATACTATACCAACGCTGCACGGACTAGTTTCAACGGCTCCACAGCCGTCTAGGGCGCGCCGGGTACTACCCTAGCCGGGGCGCGGGACGTCTGTCGACGGTCCTCCCAGTAAACGTGCATGCAGGCGGGAGAGAGTAGTGGTGTCAGATCGTCCGTGCGCGCTCCGGACTAATAACTAATACTAGAACCAATAGTCTGCAAGTCTCTCTATTTACACGTACATATCTCTCCGGCTATTAGTTATTGGTCCTATTGGTGGAGTTGCTGACACAGGAGCGCCTCGCGGGCGCGCGCACGGCAAGTAATATATCAACTTTATTCTTCTAGGCTGCCACGGTAGCCTTGCCACTCTTGAACTGGAGGACAATATGCCGAAGGAACACGACACTGGCTTCTTTGACGAGATGGCTCGCGAGGCTGCCAGCACTGACATAACCACAGCACCATCCGATGATCAACTCTCCAGACTGCAGGAGTATGGTCATCAGGTTGCTGTGCTGAACTCCGAGTGTGATGCTCTCGGGGCGGAGTTGAAGGCAAAGCAGGACACTCTCAGCACCATGCTTCGCGTGTCTCTCCCCGAGTTCATGCAGAGTATCAAGCAGGACAAGATCGGTCTTCCTGATGATGAGGTCGATCTGGAGCTGGCAAGATGGTACAGTGCAAACATCGCAGCGAACTGGCCTTCAGAGAGGAAGAGCGAGGCGTATGACTGGCTGGTGGACAATGGTCATGGTGACCTCATCAAGACCACTCTGGTGTACACCTTTGGTCGGGAGGAGCTGGACCTTGCTAAGTCGTTCAAGAACATTATTGAGAAACACGCTCGGCAGCTGGGCTTGGGTGAGCTAGAGGGACAGCTCAAGATGGGTGTGCACTCGGGGACATTGACGTCATTCGTGAAAGAGCAGACTGAGGCTGGAGTGGCGCTGCCCCTCGATCTGCTTGGTGCCCAGATGGGGCACATAGTCAAGATAAAGAAGCGCAAAGGAAAGAAGTGACATGGCTAAGAAGCAGACAACAGCAGTCGCAAAGCAGGGCACAGCACCAGCTATTGTTGACGAGAATATCCCGGAGGGTCTCGCTGATGAGGCAGTCGGTCTTGAGGGCGCGGGCTACTCGCACAGGGCAGAGGACCGACTCATACCCATACTCGGCCTCATCCAAGAGAACTCTGGAGAGGTGAAGCGGAACCACGACAAGTTCGTGGAGGACGTCGAGGCAGGCATGCTCGTGATACGTGCTCTCGGTCGCTTCTGGGCTGGAGACGGCACGCTCATTGTGCAGCCGTGCGCATTCAGGCAGGTTTGGGTTGAGTGGCAGGGTGAGCCGGGAGAGGGTGTTCCCGTTGCCCAGTATCCGTATAACGATCTGCCGGCAACAGCCGTATTCCAGGACGATCCGCAGGGTGGTGTCCGCAAGATATGCATCAACAGCGTGAACAACAATCGCATCGTCGACACGAGGTACCACTTCGTCAACCTGCTGGAGCCCAATGGCATCCTCCCGGCTGTGATCCCGTTCGCTGGCACCGGCCACACGTTCTCCAAGCAGTGGACACTGCAGATGGACCAGGTGAAGATCCCGTCGAGAGATGACGGTGAGCCGCGAGATGCCCCCAGCTGGTTCACCATGTATGGTCTGCACAGCATGTATCGCCAGCGTGGTGCACAGAGTTGGTTCAACATTCAGCCGAGGGCACTAGGCTGGGTCACGGACAAGTGGGTTCGTGATGCTGGCGAGAAGCTGTGGCGAGCTGTCGAGGCTGATGAGGTGAGAGCCGCTGATCCTGACGTGGACGCCTCGTCCAGCGAGGATGCCCCCATCTGAGCTTGCTCCTTCGTTCATCAGAGTGGTTTCGCATCCTACTCTGATATGAAGTTGAGCAGCGGACAGGGAGGAGTGGGCTGCTGTGGGCTGCTCCTCCCTGTCTCGACATCAGACAGGGACATTGATGACATCAGCAGAGCGCATGATGGCTCTCTTTGCCGGCCACTCTGGGGCACATGGCACACACGGAGAGCCAACCAGGAACCCAGCCAAGGGTGGCAAGCTAGAGATAAAGAAGACTGCACTGACAGTGCGAGAGCCGGCCACAGCAGACATCTGGCAGCAACATCTGGATGGTGTGCGTCCGCTGGGCATCATACCAATCCGAAAGGACCACTCATGCATATGGGGGTGCATAGATGTGGACCAGTACGACACTGATCATGCATCACTCCTGAAGAAGATACGAGGACAGAAGCTGCCGCTTGTGGTATGTCGATCCAAGTCTGGTGGCGCCCACTGCTTCTTATTCCTGAAGACACCCATATCTGCAGAGGACATGCAGGATATCCTGCGAGACATGGCTGCTCGACTAGGGATTGGTAACTGCGAGATATTCCCCAAGCAGAAGCAGACACTGGAGGAGAGAGGAGACCTTGGTAACTGGCTGAACATGCCATACTTCAATGGTGACCAGACCGATAGATACGGCATCAAGGACACCATGGCAGCCATGACCCTCTCCGAGTTTCTCAGCCATGCTGAGAGAAGACGAGTCACTACCTCTGACCTTGATGCCGTCGCTCCCCCCGCTCCCTCTGACGACAGTCTCTCTGATGGACCTCCCTGCCTTCAGCATCTAGCTGCAATGGGTTTCCCAGAGGGCACTCGTAACAATGGTCTCTTTGCTCTCGGTGTATTCTGTCGGAAGAAGTATCCATCGACATGGAAGAGTAAGCTGGAGGAGTACAATAGAGAGTACATGAGTCCACCTCTGCCTGCGGAGGAGGTACTTGAGGTCCAGAAGAACCTTGAGCGCAAGGAGTACAACTACACCTGCTCTGATGTTCCTCTTGTGACACACTGTAATGCTGTTCTCTGCCGTTCTCGCAAGTATGGTGTCACAGGATCGGGGGAGTATCCGGTCATAGCAGGCATGACCAAGTTGGAGATGGGGAAGGAGGCATTCTGGTTTCTGGATATTGAGGGAGAGAGGCTGGAGCTGGACACACAGCAGCTTCAGAACTACCGTGAGTTCCACAAGGTGTGCATGGAGCAGATGACTGTGTGCTACTCTCTGCTGAAGCAGGACACGTGGATCACCATGGTCCAGACAGCCATGCGAGATGCTCAGGTGGTCGAGGCTCCGAGAGACTCAGGCACAGAGGGTCATCTGATGGAGTTGCTGGAGGACTACTGCACCAACCGGAATGTCAGTACTGAGAAAGAGGGTCTCCTACTTGGTAAGCCATGGCAGGACGAGGAGAGTGGTCGCTACTACTTTCGTCTCACGTTCTTCATGTCGTTTTTGAAGAGAGAGGGTTTTGCAGAGTGGGGACGTAACAAGGTAGGCAGCTATGTCAAGAACCTTGGTGGGAGTGAGTTCTTCAATATAAAGGGTAAGGGTGTGAACGTTCGCTGGGTGCCGGCACTGTTCGAGAAGCAGCCTGTGGTGACTACACCAGAACTGGAGGAGCACAAGGTATGATGTCACGGACCCAATATCTTTTAGTGAAGTTGTCAGAGGAGTGTGATGAGGTGTCCCAGAGGGCACTGAAGGCAGCTCAGTTTGGTCTGGATGAGACACAACGAGATCATGAGTCTGATAATCGAGAAAGATTGAATCTGGAATTGGATGACCTCAATGCTATTGTTGAGTTGTTGAATTCATATTCTGATCTCAGATATGAGTATGACCAAGTGAGAGTGGACCAGAAGAAGATAAAAGTGATGAGATATAAGGAATATTCTCAGAGTCTTGGATTAGTTAAGTGACTCCTGAGATTGTGCTCGGTCCGCCGGGTACTGGTAAGACAACACGTCTGCTGCAGATGGTGGGAGTGGAGCTGGAGGCTGGGACTTCACCCAGCGAGATAGGCTACGTCTCGTTCACCAGAAAGGCAGCTCAGGAGGCTGTGTCCAGAGCATGTGAGAAGTTCGGCAAGGATCGTCGTGAGTTTCGACACTTCCGAACGATACACTCAGCGTGCTACAACTCTCTTGGCATGGTGCCAGGTGATGTGTTTCAGGGCAACAGACTACTGGAGTTTGGTGCCTGGATAGGATACAGGGTCTCACGTCATGTGTATCTAGAGAGCGACTACCAGCAGCTTCCAGCTGATCGGGCGCTGTTCATGGAGAACCTGGCGAGGGTCAGGCAGATACCCCTCAGACAGCAGTACGAGATGGACCATGACGATCTGCAGTGGAACTTCGTCGAGTACATGGCAAGCGGACTGACGAAGTACAAGATCACCAACGGACTCATCGACTACACTGACATGCTGCAGAACTACATTGACTGGGTGCCTCCTCCTCGTATCAAAAAGTTGTTTGTAGATGAGGGCCAGGATCTGTCCTCTCTGCAGTGGAGCGTGGTGAGGAAGATGGCAACTCACTGTGACAGAATGGTGGTGGCAGGAGACGACGACCAGGCAATATATGACTGGGCCGGAGCAGATGTTGACCACTTTGTCAATATGAGCGGAGAGGTCTCTACTCTCAATCAGTCGTGGCGATGTCCTCGGTCCATACAGAGACTGTCGGCAGAGATCATCGGTCGTGTTGACAACAGGAGGGACAAGTCCTGGTCTCCTAGAGACAACGATGGACTGGTGGAGCGTGTCTCTAGCATGGACCAGGTCGACACGAGTGGTGAGGATGTACTTATTCTAGCCAGGAATGCCAGGTATGCCGAGCAGTTCATGAGACTGCTGAGAGAGGCTGGAGTAGTGTATGAGTGGAGGGGCAGCACCTCTGTCAGCAAGAACTTGCTGCAGGCAGTACAGGACTGGGAGCAGCTTCGCCAGGGCAAGCAGATGACAGTAGAGAGAGTGCGTGCTGTCTATGACTTCATGCAGGTAGGCTCAGGAGTAAGGCGTGGGTTCAAGTCTCTTCCTGACATGTCTGACACGGACGAGGTGACTCTGTCAGATCTTCGAGAGCATGGAGGTCTGATGAGGTTCGACATCTGGCACGAGGCTCTGGAGAGAATGCCGAACGAGGAGAGAGTGTACATGCTGAGGGCCAGACAGCAGGGAGAGCGTCTGACTGCAAGACCACGGGTTCGTGTCAGTACCATACACTCTGCCAAGGGTGGCGAGTCAGAGCATGTTGTTCTGCTGACAGACATGGCATGGAAGACTAGCGAGGAGTTCTTCAGAAGACCAGAGTCAGAGCACAGGGTGTGGTATGTAGGAGTCACAAGAGCAAGAGACAGACTGACGATAGTTGAGCCTCACTCCAGCCGATACTATGATGTCTAGAGGCACTTTACTTTCTCTCGATCGTCGTATATGATCGCTTGTGTTCTGGAGGACTGCACGTGGACGTTCTTGCAATCACTCGTGGTGGTACTGGCTCTGTCTTTCTATTCGACAGCAAGAGCCAGGCCGATGAGCACCCCCTAATCCAGTATGGCGACGTCATAGTCTCGTCTGGTGAGGAGGTGTTCAATAAGATGCGAGAGGCTGCTCTGGCACAACTGCTGACTGACCACTGTCTCGAGGATCTTGGTCAAGACATCAAGAAGCACCACGATGACATACGTGGTGCTGGGTGGATCAAGCGCCTGGAGGCTCTGGTCAGTAAGTGGTCTGACCCTGTGTGGGATGCCCTATTGTCCATCGCGTCTGATCCTCCAGGAGACTCAGACGAGATCTGCGCGATGATCGTGGCAGACAGAGTTGCAACCAAGGAGACTGACGACATGAGTACCGACAAAGCACCTGCCAACAAGGCAGAGCCGAAGAAGCCCAAGACCATCAAGGGTCACCAGATGACCGAGAAGATCACGATGGGCAAGGACAAGGACGGCAACGAGTACGGGCCGAAGAACAACCCCAAGCGAGGTGCGTCGGGTGCCCGGTTCGCCCACTACAAGAACGGCATCACTCTGGAGAAGGTCACCTCTCTTCCGGAGGGACCAACGGCCGCCGACATTGCCTGGGATCTGGACAAGGACTACATCAAGGTCGCCGCCTAGTCAGCCCCTCGTCTCTGGGTGGTGTGCGAGACCCCAGCGGTTGTCCCCCGCTGGGGTTTTCTTCGTCCTACTCTGCAGGGTACAGTAGTGTCTGGAGGACATCATGCAGTTGATGGAGCACAGTGTCAGGCAGTTCTTCGACTTTGCTCGAGAGCGTCATCAGATTTACATCGCCCGTCAAGCAGGTGGTGTGAGCCCATGGACACACGATCCCATTCTACAGAAGTACAGGTTCACCAATGTGTTCCGTGAGCTGGACCGGACCACGATCTGGTTTCGTGAGCACATTCGGGGACCACTTCGTGAGTCTCCGGATGTGCTTCTCGCGACAGTTCTGTTCCGCTGGTTCAACCGCATCACGACTGGTGAGGCTGTGTTCTGTCAGACAGACATGACTACAATGCCTCCTGGTGCCACAGCATGGGATCAGTTTCTTGGCTCTAATGACACAGGTGTACTCAAGGACACAATCCTTGAGTATTGCGGCGAGGGACCATACGTCACTGGCTCCTACATCATCAAGACACCTGACGGATACAACAAGCTAGACGGTGTGCTGAAGTGCATCGAGTGGTTCTGCGAGTCTCATGAGTGGAGACATACTGCTGAGGTCATGTTGAGAGAGGAGTCAGTTGTGACTCTCCAGAATACATGGGCATGGCTCAAGCAGGCTCGATATCTCGGAGGGTTCATGGCATACGAGATTGTGTCTGACCTT
>Ga0255047_10000172_pt1 | contig 46572 bp, 65 predicted proteins | sample JV7_2_1_MG_FD_183640 | JGI IMG/M metagenome (GOLD analysis project Ga0255047, IMG submission 183640) | Seawater microbial communities from Jervis Inlet, British Columbia, Canada - JV7_2_1 | ecosystem: Environmental > Aquatic > Marine > Inlet | place: Canada: British Columbia | collected 2016-10-06
ATCTTTACATTATTAAACCTCGTGTGTATAATGTATTTATTAACTGTAACTGATTAAAAAGGTATAAAATGACTAAAATATTAACACTAGAAGAAGCAAGAGAGAAAGCTATATATTGTTATTCATATGATAACGGGGATTATTCATATCAAACGGAAAATGGAGTTATGCACGAAGTAAAACTAAATGAGGTATAAAATGATGAAAGTTGAAGACGTTTCGAAATACGATATAAATTTAAATGCTATTTGGATAGAAAACGCTTTAAATAAAACTAAATCAAAACTAAGCGGAAGAATTTTAAAAAAATCAAAATCTCGAGAAGGTTTATCTTTAATGGATGTGGAAGATTTGTTAAATGTTTACATAAGTAAAAAAAAAATGACAATCCGGAAAGACGGATGATAAATTTATTAATAATTAAGGTGTAAAAATGTCTTTAGAAAATCAACTTTCAGAATTAAACAAATCGATATCAGAATTGATAAAGGTTATATGTAACGACAATGTATGTTTGAAAAAATCTACGTTATCAAATAGCAACGGGGGCGCTAAAGATGGCGGTAAGGTTAAAGAGGAAATTAAGGTTAGGGTTGTTAGCCACGAAGATATTCAAGAGTTGGCTAAGTTGAAAATGAAATTACCTAACGTGGATAAAAATGATATTAAAAAAATTGTCAGGGGGGTCAAGAAGGATGCTCAAATTTCAGATTTAAACCCTGAAGAGTTAATTCTTACTTATGACAATATTTCAAAATTAAAATAACCATGGGTATCAACAGAGAGAAGGCCCATGCCAAACTGTCTGCTTCAGGATCGGAAAGATGGTTGAATTGTGCGGGGTCCGTAGCCGCAGAAGCGTCCATGTTAGATAAAGCTAGTGGGGCGGCGGAACTCGGAACCTTAGCTCATGAGTTGGCGGATATTTGTTTGAAAAATGAACAATGCACCGACGAATGGGTTAATAATGAAATATCTTGCGAATATAACGGTAAGTTGCTGAAAATAATTGTAGATAAAGATATGGGTAAGTTTGTTCAAGAGTATCTTGATTACGTCAGATCTCATGAATCTTCTGATTCTCAATTGTTTACAGAAGAGAGAGTTGATTTTTCCAATTTCGTACCGGACGGATTCGGAACATTGGACAGCGCAATTATAGATTACGAAACGGGAGTCTGTCACATATTCGATTTAAAATATGGAATGACTGAGGTCGATGTTGAGGGTAACACTCAGGCAAGACTTTATTGTTTAGGATTACACAATGGATTGGGGTTCTTGGAAATAATTAAAAGTTTTAGAATTCATATTGTCCAACCTAGAAGATTTTCTATCACTTCTGAAGATATATGTTTAGAAGAGTTACTTGAATTTGGAGAATACGCATGTGGAAGGGCCTCTTTTGCGTTAAGTGAAAATGCTATACGTACTCCGGGAGAGAAACAATGTCATTGGTGCAAGGTTAGATTCACTTGCGTGGCGTTAAAGGAATTTACTGAAAAGATAATTTGTTCTGAGTTTGAAAACTTAGATGAAGGTTTGGTAGATTATTCCGCAGGTGGTGATAAATGTCTCGATGATCCACTCACACGACAACAGACACACACTTACATATCTGACCAACAAGTGAAATTGATTTTAGACAACAAAAAATTGATTGAAAAATTTCTTAATGATATCCGAGAAAACACATTAGAGAGATTGCAAAACGGGGAGAAGATACCGGGTTACAAATTGGTAAGAAAGAGAGCTAATAGAAAATGGGTAAGCGATGCTGAAGATCACTTAGTTCGTAAACTAGGTGAAGATGTGGCATATGTCGATAAATTGATAAGTATTACAGAAGCCTCCAAACTTCTTGATAAGGAATATATAGACGGTATCACTTATAAACCTGAAGGGGCTGTCGATATTGCCCCAGATAAGGATAAAAGAGATAGTGTCGCTAGTATAATCGATGAATTTGGTAGATAAGTACGATCTTAAAAACGTTTTATGAAAATTTATTTTATAAACGACAAATTTTAATTACATTTTAAATTTGTCGTTTATAATAAATATTGTTTGGGTTTGGCAACCCTAACAATTATTTTGCCAACATAACTATTAATTTAAAATGTAATTAAAATGACTGAAAGAATCAAAATTGAAAACGTAATATTATCTTACCCTAACATTTTCCGTAAAGGGTTTTATGAAGGTGTAGAAAACAAAAAATACACAGCTACGTTAGTATTAGATAAATCTAATCCTGAGCATAAAGCTATTAAAAAGGTTATTGATAAACAAATCGAAAGTATTTATAAACAAACCAAGAACAAAAGGAGCGATTTTAAAGACGATAGATTCTGTATAAAAGATGGCTCTGACGAATTTGAAAATTCTTGGTTGATTAAAGTGGGCAACCCAAAACGCCCTAAAATCATCGATAGAGATAGAACACCTTTATTAGAAAGCGATGATAAGATTTATGCGGGTTGTTATGTTAACGCCATTATAGATTTGTATTATTATGACAAGCAATATGGTAAATTCCTGTTATCCAATTTATACGGTGTGCAGTTCCAAGCTGACGGAGATAAATTAGGTAAAGAAATTCCCGATGTGACAGAAGAGTTTGAAGATCTAGATTCCTTGGACGATATATAAGAATTTAAGTTATACTCCATCAAGCCTTATTTTGAATATAGCTTGATGGATTTCAAATCATCAAAACATTAATTACTCATGGAGAACTTAGTAGTTTTAGATTGTGAAGTTTACCCAAATTACACATTGTTCGCTTTTAAAAACATAGGCAGTAACAAGACTGTAACTATTGATATAAAGGGTGAGAATGAGACGTTGGACGAGATGTCATATAGAAAATTGAACAGTATTATAAATACTCGGACAACTTTCGGATTTAATAGTAGAAATTACGACATACCGATTATATTATTTGCCTTAAAAAAAAAATCGGCTTCAGAAATTCATAAATTATCATCTTTTATAATAAACAACAATTCCCATGGTTGGCAAACTATGAAGAGGTTTGGTTTGGTATGGGATAAAAACAAAATAGATCATTTTGACATACAAGAGCCTGTACCAAATATACGAGCAAGTTTAAAACTTTACGGCGGTAGAATGCACTCTAAAAGATTGCAAGATCTACCCATCAAACCAGATTCTATACTCACTGAAACGGAGATGGAAGAAATGGAGCGCTATTGTATTAATGATTTAGATACTACAATAGATCTTTATAAGAATATTAAGAATCTGATAGATCTTAGGATTGATATGTCAAAACAATATGATCAAGATTTAAGAAGTAAATCAGATGCTCAAATTGCAGAAGCTTTGATAAAATCAGAACTATCTAAAACAAGCAGCGGACGTTTGAAAGCTCCTAAGGTGTCTGAGGATTCGACCTTCAGAGTTACAATTCCAGATTTCATAAAATTTGAAACCGAACAACTTCAAAATCTTTTAGAAATCATTAGGGGTTGTGATTTCAAAGTTGACGACAAAGGTTCTGTTATACTCCCATCAGCTTTAGAAGAAAATAGAATTGAAATAGGTAGGTTCACTTACGAGATAGGTGTCGGCGGTTTACATTCAAATGAAAAATCTCAGTCTATAATACCTGAAGATGATGAAATATTAATTGATAAAGACGTAGCCTCATATTATCCGGCTATCATTATTAATAACAATCTGTACCCCAAACATTTGGGTGAGAATTTCCTAGATGTTTATAAAAGTATTATGGTAACAAGACTTAAAGCTAAAAAGGAAAAAAACAAAATTGTTAATGAATCTTTAAAAATTGTTTTAAATGGCACTTACGGAAAATTGGGGGATGTATATTCTGTCATGTATTCGCCAGATTTATTAGTTACTGTCACTCTTATTGGTCAACTATCTTTATTAATGCTCATAGAGAAGCTAGAGAGCCGAGGGATATCTATTGTATCAGCAAACACAGACGGCTTTGTTTCTTTAGTTAAAAATAAACAACGTGGGTTATATTCCGTTATATGTTTCGACTGGGAATTAATAACAGGATTTGATCTAGAAGAAACAATATATACGGGTTTATTTTCAAGAGATGTTAATAACTATTTTGCTATTACAGATCAAGGAATAAAAAGAAAAGGTGCGTTTTCCGCAAACTCTTTGAAAAAAAACCCCAGTGGGAATATTTGCGTAGATGCTGTTATAGAATATACAATCAATAAAACCCCTATCGAAAAAACAATATCAGAATGTAAGGATGTCACCAAATTTTTATTTGTGAGGACTGTTAACGGCGGGGCTACGTATAAGGGTGATTATTTGGGTCGTGTCGTAAGATGGATTTATTCTACTGAAGGTGAGACAATTTATTATAAACCGAAAATTGATTTAGATTTAAAAGAAACTAGAAATAAGCTGATATACAAATATAATTTGGAAAAAGGTGATCCTATATTGAAAATACCTAAAAAGAAACTAAAAAACAATTATGATGAATATAAAGGTTGTTTAGTTTTCAAAACTTCAACCCCGAAAGTTTCTAAATCAGAAGGTTCTAGGCCTATCATGGAAATAGAAGGGTTTCCGGAAGATATTGATTATTCTAGATACATAGATGAATCATTAAAAATATTAACTGTTTTAGGATTAAAATGAAAGATAAGATATTACATTTAAAAAATATAGGTAGGGCCATATCTAATTATGGTGAAGATTGTTTTATTTCAAAATATTTAAGTTCAAGGGAAGCTAAACTCTTGATTTATTTATGGGCAAGGGACTTCGAATCTAAAAGGAATGAAGAGGAGGATGAGCTTGACGATATTATAAAATGTGGTGAAGAGAAACTGAAATTTCTAAAATTAGGTGACACTATACAGGTCTTAACCACCCATCAATAAAAAAAGGCTTTACAAATAATAAAATCTATTTTATTATCTATGAATTAACAATTCAACTAAGTAATAATATGATAAACTTAAAAGATAAAACATTTAAAGAATCGGTAGACACCTGCGGTAAATTTTCCCAAGATGGAAGGGATCTTAAGATTCATGATATGGTAAGTTGTATAATAAATTATAAATCTTCTACTTCTAAAGAAGATAAGTTGTTTTTTTTAATCAGCCTCATTTTATCTTCTTTAGAAGTAGTTAAGAAGGAAGGTTTGTTTGATATCTACGATGAAGCGATCACAGTGGTTGCAAAGGGTAGACCCTCTTTAATGGATGTCGGTGATTGTGAAATAAAATCACATTCAGTAGATCAATACGAACGTGCGGTAGGGGAGTTAAGAAAATTGGTTGAGGGGGAATCTTCACAAATGTCATTATTTGATAGTTTTCCAGAGTTCGATCATGGTCAATGATATAAAAAAGACTCTGGAAGACAGGGGGTCACTTTATGGGAAATTTACAGATAACGCCGAAGTTTGTCAGAAGCTTCTTGAGGTTATTGAGAAAGCCCCAAGTTATTCAAAATTAAGCAGATTGCATAAAGAATCTTACCATATGATCTTTCATAAGATTGCTAGATCTGTTTGCGGAGATCCTAATCATATAGATAATATCCATGATATAATAGGTTTCGCAAAACTACTTGAGGATTTTCTTATGGGTAAAGGGGATAGAGGTAACCAATGACTGAAATCTTAACACTAGACGAAGCAAGAGAGAAAGCTATATTTTGTTACTCATATAATAACGGTGATTATGAGTATCAAACAGAAGATTACTTTTGGCATCTTCTAAGAAACGGTGTTGATCTTCTAGAAGGTAAGGATGCTATAGTTTGTTGGTCATTTGGTAACAGGGATCATAGCTATAAATTAAAAGGGGATAGGTTTTACCACCTTATAAGAAACGGTGTTGATCTTCTAGAAGGTAAGGGGGCTATAGGCTGTTGGTCATATGATAACGGGGATTATGAGTATAAAACAGAAGATAAATTTTACCATCTTATAAGAAACGGTGTTGATCTTCTAAAAGGTAAGAAAGCTATAGATTGTTGGTCATTTGATAACGGGGATTATTCATATGAAACGGAAAATGGAGTTGTACACGAAGTAAAATTAAATGAGGTAACCAATGACTAAGATACTAACACTAGAAGAGATAAGAGAGGGCGTAGGTTATTTTTTTGAGTATTACAACGGGGATTATGAGTATATAACAGAAGATGAATTTTTCCACCTTATAAGAAACGGTGTTGATCTTCTAGAAGGTAAGAATGCTATAAATTGCCATTCATTTGATAACGGGGATTATTGGTATAAATTAAAAGGGGATAGGTTTTACAATCTTATAAGAAACGGTGTGGATCTTCTAGAAGGTAAGGATGCTATAGATTGTTATTCATATGATAACGATGATTATGAGTATAAATTAAAAGGGGAAAAGTTTTGGCATTTTATAAGAAACGGTGTTGATCTTCTAAAAGGTAAGAATGCTATAATTTGCCATTCATATGATAACGGGGATTATTCATATAAAACAGAAGATAGATTTTACCACCTTATAAGAAACGGTGTTGATCTTCTAGAAGGTAAGAGAGCTATACGGTGTTGGTCATTTGATAACGGGGATTATAAGTATCAAACAGAAGATGAAGTTTGGCACGAAGTAAAACTAAATGAGGTGTAAAATGAATAAATTATATGAAGCTTGTAAAACAGGAGATCTTAAGGAAGTTACGTTATTAGCTGAAAGTGGGTGTGATATTCGCAATGAAGATGACCGCCCTTTAATGTGGGCGGCAGAAAACGGTAATATTGAAGTGGTTAAGTTTTTAGTAGATAAGGGGGCCGATGTCCATACTAATGAAGGTTATGCCCTAACTTTGGCGGCACGGGGCGGGCATATTGAAACTGTGCGTTATTTTGTAAAAGAGGGGGTTAAGATATCCGAATATACCTTAAAAATGGCGGCAAGAAACGAGCAGATCGAAGTGCTAAGGTTATTAATTATGAATGATGATAATAGAATCTTAACACTAGAAGAAGCAAGAGAGAAAGCAGTTTGTTTTTATAAGTATGATAACGGGGATTATAAGTATCAAACAGAAGATAGATTTTGGAATCTTATAAGAAACGGTGTTGATATTTTAAAAGGTAAGAGAGCTATATATTGTCACTCATACGCTAACGGTGATTATGAGTATAAAACAGAAGATGGATTTTACCATCTTATAAGAAACGGTGTTGATCTTCTAAAAGGTAAGAAAGCTATAGATTGTTGGTCATTTGATAACGGGGATTATAAGTATGAAACAGAAGATGAATTTTTGCACAAAGTGGAATTAAATGAGGTATAAAATGACTAAAATACTAACACTAGAAGAGGCAAGAGAGGGCGTAGGTTATTTTTTTGAGTATCACAACGGTGATTATAAGTATAAAACAGAAGATGGATTTTGCCATCTTATAAGAAACGGTGTGGATCTTCTAGAAGGTAAGAGAGCTAGATATTGTTACTTATATACTAACGGGGATTATTCATATAAAACAGAAGATGAAGTTTACCATCTTATAAGAAACGGTGTGGATCTTCTAGAAGGTAAGAGAGCTATAGATTGTCACTCATATACTAACGGTGATTATAAGTATAAAACAGAAGATGGATTTTACCATCTTATAAGGAACGGTGTTGATCTTCTAGAAGGTAAGAAGGCTATAATTTGTTACTCATATGATAACGGGGATTATAAGTATCAAACAGAAGATAAATTTTACCACCTTATAAAAAACGGCGTTGATCTTCTAGAGGGTAAGGAAGCTATAGATTGTAGGTCATATCTTAACGGGGATTATTCATATAAAACAGAAGATAGATTTTGGCATCTTATAAGAAACGGTGTTGATCTTCTAAAAGGTAAGAGGGCTATAGATTGTTACTTATATCTTAACGGGGATTATTCATATAAAACAGAAGATAGATTTTGGCATCTTATAAGAAACGGTGTTGATCTTCTAGAAGGTAAGAATGCTATATTTTGTTACTCATATAATAACAGGGATTATAAGTATAAAACAGAAGATGAAGTTTGCCATCTTATAAGAAACGGTGTTGATCTTCTAGAAGGTAAAAGAGCTATAAATTGTAGGTCATATGATAACGGGGATTATGAGTATATAGCAGAAGATAAATTTTACCATCTTATAAGAAACGGTGTTGATCTTCTAGAAGGTAAAAGAGCTATATATCGTTGGTCATATGATAACGGTGATTATGAGTATCAAACAGAAGATGAATTTTACCATCTTATAAGAAACGGTGTTGATCTTCTAAAAGGTAAGAAAGCTATAGATTGTTGGTCATTTGATAACGGTGATTATAAGTATCAAACAGAAGATGGATTTTGGAATCTTATAAGAAACGGTGTTGATCTTCTAGAAGGTAAGAGAGCTATAGATTGTCACTCATATACTGACGGTGATTATAAGTATAAAACAGAAGATGGATTTTGGCATCTTATAAGAAACTAAATGAGGTATAAAATGACTAAGATACTAACACTAGAAGAAGCAAGAGAGAAAGCTATAATTTGTTACTCATATACTAACGGGGATTATTCATATAAAACAGAAGATGGATTTTGGCATATTGTAAGAAACGGTGTTGATCTTCTAGAAGGTAAGAGAGCTATATATCGTTGGTCATTTGATAACGGTGATTATTCATATAAAACAGAAGATGAAGTTTACCATCTTATAAGAAACGGTGTGGATCTTCTAGAAGGTAAGAGAGCTATAGATTGTCACTCATATACTAACGGTGATTATAAGTATAAAACAGAAGATGGATTTTGCCATCTTATAAGGAACGGTGTTGATCTTCTAGAAGGTAAGAATGCTATAATTTGTTACTCATATGGAAACGGTGGTTATGAGTATAAAACAGAAGATGGAGTTTGCCACCTTATAAGAAACGGTGTTGATCTTCTAGAAGGTAAAAGAGCTATATATTGTTGGTCATTTGATAACGGTGATTATAAGTATCAAACAGAAGATGAATTTTTCCATCTTATAAGAAACGGTGTTGATCTTCTAAAAGGTAAGGATGCTATAAATTGTTATTCATATGATAACGGGGATTATGAGTATAAAACAGAAGATAAATTTTACCATCTTATAAGAAACGGTGTTGATCTTCTAGAAGGTAAGAACGCTATATTTTGTTACTCATATAATAACAGGGATTATAAGTATAAAACAGAAGATGGAGTTGTTCACGAAGTAAAATTAAATGGGGTGTACAATGAGAGAATCGATCGTTGAAAATAAAGTTTGCGAATATGCGAGATTGGATGGTTGGTTAACGTTAAAATTTTCTAGCCCTGGGAGAATGGGGGTTCCGGATCGTATGTTTTTAAGAAACACCATTTGCTTCTTTGTTGAATTTAAAATGAAAGGTAAGAAACCAACTAAATTACAAAATAAATTTATAGAAGACATCAGAAAGCAAGGCTTTGAAGCCTTTTGTGTTAATGATGTTGAATACGGTAAAAATATAATTGACAGTTTCGGAGACCATTAATACTATGAGAAAAAGAGTGCAACTTTACGATCATCAAAAGTCAGCTATCAAAATAGCTAAAAATCTAAAAAAATGTGCGTTGTTTTTAGATATGGGTATGGGTAAGACGGTTACGAGTTTGACAATATCTTCTTTTTTCTATGATGACTTATTAATTGATAAAACTTTAATTATAGCACCTAAAAGAGTTGCCGAAAGTGTTTGGCATAAAGAAGCTGAACAATGGGAACATCTAAAAGATTTAAATATTAAAGTTTGTGTAGGTTCAGAAAAAGAAAGGACGTTAGCCTTGGACTCTGATGCAGATATCCATATCATAAATAAGGATGTCATCCCTTGGCTTGTCAAAACCTGCAAATGGAAATGGGATATGGTTATTGTAGATGAATCATCAACATTTAAAAACCAAGCCAGTAAGAGATTTAAATCTTTGCGAAAAAAATTAAATAATATAAAAAGTATTATTTTATTAACAGGTACACCATCGCCAAACGGCTATATGGACTTGTGGAGTCAAATGTTTTTAATAGATCGTGGTGAGAGGTTGGGTAGAACCATAACTAGTTTCCGCAGAAGGTTTTTTGATTCTGATTATATGGGTTACAAGTACACATTGAAGAATGGCGCCAAGGAGGAAATTGATAACCTTATAAAAGATGTCTGCATCACCATGTCAAGTGAAGACTATTTAAATTTACCAGAAGTTATGTTGTCTTCGGAATACGTCGATCTCCCAAATCATGCGTCCAAACAATATAAAGAATTGGAGAAAACTTTTTACCTAGAATTAGAAAAAACTAAAATCACCTCACCTTCGACCGCAGTTTTATCAAATAAGCTATTGCAAATGTGTAATGGGGCTATTTATGATGAAGATAAAAACGTTCATGAAATACATGACGAGAAAATAAGAACTTTAAAAGAAATAATGGAGGACAACCCCAATGAGAATTTCCTAATAAGTTATAATTTTAAATCTGATCTAAAAAGAATAAAACAAGCTTTCCCATGTTCTATAGAATTGAAAAGTGCTGAGGATGAGGATAAGTGGAATAAAGGTAAAATAAAAATGCTTCTGGCACATCCAGCTTCAGCCGGTCACGGTTTAAATTTACAATATGGGGGATCGGTATTGATATGGTTTGGACTAACTTGGAACTTAGAATATTATCAGCAATTTAATAAAAGATTACATAGACCTGGACAAAACAAACCTGTTAGGATTGTTCATATCATAGCTAAAGGCTGTTTAGATGAAGGTGTTATGTCGGCTATAAAGAACAAGGCGAAAACTCAGAAGGAGCTATTAGATTATCTTAAACATAAAAATAACATTTCTTAATTAAAAAAAATGAAAATATTATATAGAAAAGCTATCCACGCTATGTTTATCACTCTTCTTATAATGATAATGGGTTTAATATTATATAAAGGTGTGTTGTCTTCACATAAAAAATGTAAGGCCCTCAATTCGAAAATCGAAGATTACAGATATTGCATGAACATTTAGTTAAACTTCTTCAAATATACCTGCTAGCACAGAATCTTGAAGATCTTTATTCTCATTATATAAGTTGTCTGTAATCTCCAAAGCGTCATTACAGTTGCACTTATGGACGACAGTGTCCACTAAAGTTTTTTCTCCGTTCACAACCTCATAAACGTGACTCCTATTAACAAAATGCGCACCATCCTCTATAGTGGCACCCATTTCGGCGGCCATTTCATAAAACTTCTTAGCTCCAAACTCAGTTAATTTTATTCTTTTTGTCATAATAACCTAAAATTATTCTTTATACCCGCGTTGCTTAAATCTGTTTCCCCGACACCAACACCTATTCTTTTAATAGAAAGACCTTGAGTGCCGATTGTAGGTATGTTCACAATCTCAGGTGAGGTCATCACCAGATCCACGGTGTTTTGTTCTTGAGTCAAAAGCATATAACCTATAAATTTACCAACAGGAAAAACCAATGTATCTCGCCCACTAGCTTTATTAGGGCTTATGGGTACAAAATTCCCCGGGGAAGGCTCGTACTCAGCTGTGTTTAAAGAAGTTCCAAAACTTCTAATGACATTATTTCTATCGCCCAAAGTTAAGAAGGAATTCGGTATATTTGGAACAAACACGGTATCAGAAGATTTTGTACCCTCATTATTTATAAAACCTGCATCACGCAACACACCTCTACCTTCGAGAACATTTAATCCCAATGTACCGGGTACAATAGAGATATCAACGCCCATGGACAAACTATTAATTGCCCCCAAAGCGTCTCCTGCCGCAGCTCTTCTGTTATACGCGTTCCCATCCCACTGGATTTGAGGTCCTCCGCTAGTGATTGTTCCATTTGTGACTGCTACAGAAGCGAGCTGAACAACATCATTCATATCTAACGTCGAAGGGTCGTAAGCTGGTAACTTTGGTAAATCGTTAACATTAGCAACTTTAACAGTATTGGTATTATCCACATACACAATATTAGGACCGTTAGCCGCTGGAGGTATATTTAAAGTAGGTTGCCACGAAAGATATCTAGGTTTAGCCCTAAAGGGGGATAAACTGTCTCTTTCTACTATCCGAAAGGTACCCCCGTGGTTAATATTCATAACCGAGCCTGTGAAAGTGAAAAAGGTGCTTACGTCACCGTCAATACTAATCAACGCTGACGAAGCTATATTTTTTGCTTCAGATCTACTACGTTTATGGCTCATAAGGTACTTCTCCAAAAATTCGAATTAGAAGGGTAAATAGTAGTCCCTTCTAAACCATCTAAAATAAACTCGTCATCCTCATAATTACCAGATGTACCTCTTATTATCAAATCAAAAGCAGAATCATCTACCCTTTTTATCAAAACAAACCCCAAATCCCTGAAGGAATCATCCACTGTAGGTAAAGTGAGTATTATATCGCTGTTTGTGACGTTAACTTCAATAACGTTGTAGCCCGGCTCCAATGTATAATCTTCAATAACGTTTTTTATACTAAAAGCTTTAATATTTGCCCCAGAGACGTTGCCGCCACCTAATATAGCGCTGAGTATCCCCATATCATTAAGTATAATAAAAAATTTTCAAATCATCCTTAATAAAAGAGTCCCCCGTTTCGGTAAAATCGTCATCTACATTATTGCTTTTACACATCAAGTTTACCGTTACATTGTTCCAATCTATACAACTAACCTTTATTAAGAAACCGTTAAGGCGGTTGACCCCTTCCGATAAGAAAGATTTTATGTTACTATTTGCAGTACCTATTATTATTAGTTTGTAACTCATTAAACGATCTTGTGAATAAAATATGTCTGATTCTCCCGAAGGGGAATCTAAAATTTTTATAGAATGCTGCATAACGTATTATATTAATTATTTTGGTTATTTATTCATAGTGTCGATTATAATAATCTCAGCTTCAGCTTTAACAGCAACAGGTAAATTACCATCATTCTTTATACAGTCTATAAGTTTGACGGCCTCGTTTTTATCAATCTCGACTTTCTCATTATTATAAAAAGATCTTGCCCAAGAAACAGCCTTTATAGGTTCTAAACCAGTAGCTTTCATAAATAAGGCGTTACCTATTATTTTACCTAAATGGGCGTTCTTATCTTCAACACCTTCTAAATTTTTAATGTAGCAATTCAAATCGAGTTTCATTTTTACCTTTATTTCAAGTTGTATCTAAAGTTAAACTGTTTATGTATAAATGCAAATATAATTATATGTTGTATGGTTGCCATTGTCCGGAAGAATAAATTTCTTTCTGTGATGACGTTTCATTGAATATAATATCCCCATCAACCCAAGTAAAATAAACCTTCTGATCCTCAGATAAGGAGGGAACCGTTGTTGCAGGATCGAAAAATAGAGAAGGGTATTTGATAATATCGCAGGAAGATAAAAATGAGTACATTTGTATCTTAGGGTTCTTCCCCTCTTCCTTCAATATTGAATCTGTAAAGAAAGCATTATAATCATCATCTTTAAGTATGACAGTTGTACTTTTTACAGCCAACTTATTACCTAGATAAGCTTGTCTATCTTTATAGACGTTAATTTTTGAAGCAACATAACCGTAGTAACGGATACTGGAAAAATTAGCGTAAGCATCAGTATATTCAGAACCACTGTCTATTTCTGTAAAACTCGGTATTATATAAGCCATTTTTATTTGAAATTAAAAGTTAATAATTAAGCATTTGCTATTGTTGTTGTCGTTCCAGAGGTACCACGGTATTTTAAAGCCCCAGATTCACAATATAATATCCCCCCTCCCGTTGGGTTGGAGGTTGGGGCTATTGTTCTATTGGCTATAAATAAAGTTTTTACACCTCCACCGAAACTTGCACCATTAAAGCCAAAGTTTCCGTTTTTCAATATAATGATTGCATCACTTCTTGAGCCTGTTGCCGTACCGTTACCTATCGAAAAAAGCCTATCCGTAGATCCCCAGCCCCCCGGTGTGACTGGAGTATAAGACGTATTCCATCTACCCATCACAGTCTCGTAAGTGGATATAGCACTCACATTATTTCCTATTGCTGTTGCACTACCTTTGCTAGCTGTCGTTGTGTCGCCCATTGCTATTGAGGCATAGCCACTGGCTGTATTAGTGCGCCCCATTGCAATTGTATAATCCGAACCGCTAGCTACATTCTGATAGCCAGCAGCAAAAGAACGTTGTCCGCTGACTGTGTTTCCGTCACCAATTGCACCAGAAAAAGGATTGCTTATAGTATTCCAGCGGCCAGCAGCAAAAGAATGATTCCAAGTTATATCATTTTGATAGCCAGCAGCAAAAGAGTATTGCGAGGTAATCGTATTTAAAGCACCTAAAGCTATTGATTGTGCGCCTGACACTTCGTTATTTCTGCCGATAGTTGCACTATACCAAGCGGAAATTTCGTTTTGATAGCCAGCGGAAAAGCAATAATTTGCCGCTGAGGTTATTATGTTTTCTCTTCCTCCAACTAAGGCATAAGCCCCATCAACTGCGGTGTTGTTATAACCAAATACTGCTGAATATTGAGCAGTTGAGCCTAAAGTATTATTGCGGCCAAATGTACAGGCGTCTGGGCTATTTATTGTATTAGTGCGCCCGCCAGCAACCGACCAATTGTGATTAACAACATTTTGCGAACCCATAGCCAAGGACTCCCCGCCAACGGTGTTGTTATAACCTAGCGCAACCCCCCTACTTCCAGCGTTAATAATATTTGATTCCCCCAGTGCATAGGCTTTATTGACAGTTAGGTTGTTTGATATTCCGATTGCCGCCGATGAAGAACCGCTGACTGTGTTGTTGTACCCCATTGCTATTGAATTATCACCGCCTACAATGTTCAGCCTTCCTATCGCTCCCGCCCAATTGCTAGTAATAGTGTTATCTGAACCAATGGCCGCCGCTTCACCAGTAACAGTATTTCTAAACCCTAATGCTGAACCACTAGCCCCACTTACATTATTTAAATATCCTATTGCTGTGGAATATTGTGCAGTTACGGTATTTTCTGTACCCAAAGCAGAAGCTTGATTTGATACAACATTATCTCTTCCCAAAGCGATAGCATGGCTAGCACTAACGGTAGAATTAAACCCTAAAACCACCGAGTCACTACCGCTTGCGGTATTATTACGACCCATTGCTATTGAATAGTTCCCTATATTCACATCATCCCATTGGGTACTATTTACATTACCTGCCCTAAAAGCTGATTTTCTAGGATAGAAAAACATCCTGCTACCTGACCCAGAAATACTAAGGGTAGGACTTGACAAGAAAGTGCCTTTATTTAATAAATTGCCCTCTTCCACATGCACAAGTTCTGTTGGGGTGCTTATTCCAATTCCAGTGTTGCCACCCTTAAGTATGGTTAAAGCATCGGACTTGGCCCCCGAATGTTCCCCGTTCCCAATTGTAAATAAACGGTCTGCAGGATCCCATGTTGTCGTTTGCAGGGGTATATAGTCAGTGTTAAATTTACCTACAACCACCTCATACGCTGACTTTGCGACAATACTTGCACCAAGGGTTGAAGCAGATAAACCACTTGCCGTAGAGTCGAACCCCAGTGCCACTGCCGCTTGAGAGCTGGCAGTGTTTTTAATCCCCATTGCTACAGCACCAGTCCCGCTAGCCTCATTGTCCTCACCCGTCGCTACAGAATAATAGCCTATATTACTATCATCCCATTGATCACCATCTACATTTCCAGCTCTAAAAGCTGCCTTCCGTGGATACCACATTAACCTAGTCCCTGCACCAGAAACCCCTATAATTGGACTGGTTCCAGAGCCTATACCTAATATATTTCCGTCATCAACCGTAAGACTTGTTAAAGAAGCAGAATTAAAAATTACATCCGCTGTAATGTCGATATTCTGGATAGTGTTTATTTTACCACTAGTAAATTTTATATTATCCACATCTATGTTAGCACTTATCTCACCTGTAACACTATTGTAATTTATACCATCCCCACCGTTAAGATCTTCGGGGCTAAGTAATATAGCGTCCATGTTTTCAAGCATCTTAGCTTGTAGGGCTAAGGGTGGCTGTGCATAATCAGTAGGGATACTGGTACTCAGTATTTTATACCATATCCTAATATTTGTAGCGGGATTAGGTATTTTATTGATTGTTATATTTGCCCCAGTATGGGAACTTACGGAAATTAATGTGCCAAAAAATTTACCGGCAGAAGTGTATACATATTCTAAAGGATTATCCCCTGAAAATATTGCAGCGCTACCACCGGTTATTTTGGATATATCAAATGAGGCGTCATCACCATTCTCGTTAGCTGTTAGAATTATAGAAGTGGTTAATACCGATCCTGCTGCAAAATCCTGATACCCCCAGAGGAATGCTCCCGGAAAAGTGTTTGCCGATTCCAAACTATCAGCAAATATATTATTAAGAATACTCATGTTAACCTTTTAAGTTCTCGTTCACCAGTTGTAGGATTAAGCAAATAGAAAGCGTACACCATTCTGTTTTCTGATTTTTTTCCATTTAAACGGCTTATATGTAGCCAAGATCCTTCGCATAAACATTGATCTACTGTAAAGTTTAAAGAATGTAATTTTCTCATAATCTTTTCGGGATTTCCAAACCTATCTGCTTTTAAGTCAATAGCTAACCCCTTCAGGTGCTGAGAATTATCAGAAGATCCCACAGCGTCATTCAAAGCTTTACACCTGTAGGCACTATTGACATTTACCGGACAACCTAGAACATCTCTTATTTCTTGCCCCATATCAGCAGTAGACATTAGATTATTTAGAATAAAACTTTTATCAAAAGGGGGAACAGTGTTGACGACACCCAGTTCCTTAGCTGTTTCAGATTTGAACCACTCCGACCAATGAAAGTTTTTTCTACTCAGATCTTCTTTACTTATCATTTTACAGGTGTTCACAATTTAAAATAAAAAATTAACATTAAAAGATAAAGCCCCTTCCAAATCTAGAGATTCGCTAGGTAATATGTAAGTGATCGAAGATAAAACCTTTCTTGAAATGAAATAACCTAAACTGAAACCTCCCACAATCGCATATTCGTTATCGTAACCTACCATTTCCCCCTTATGATATAAATGTTTATCCATATTAACATTAGCCAAAACCACACCATAATTAAATCTATAGATCCTATAAGCTACATTTAATGAGTCGATGACAGTTTTAGTTTCATTTTGAAATACTAAACCGTCAGACTTTCTTTTAACAACCCTCTTGATCTTATCATTAAATGGACGGTTAGTGCTTAAAGCAACATTAAACCCCTTATCATAATAAATAGAATATGTAAAATTGATAGTTCTAAATTGCTCTTTAAAATCTTTAATTAATTTGTATTTGTCGACAAAATCAAAATGTCTATCTTTGATATCAGCGTACATATATGACACCCCCACACCAAATGTTTGTTTCTCAGCTAAAGCGATCGAGCATTGGAAAGGTGTAATTAAGAACACCATGTAAATAAACTTCCTAATCATTTTCTTATTTTTGGCAAAATTTCTTAAAATTCTTTTCGTGTCTAATTACATTTCTTTTTGAAGATATGCTTAATTTTTTTGCTTCAGTTAAGGTGATCAAATTAGCTTCCACCCATAAGCATTCTGTCTGCTTAATTTTTGAGCAAGCTATCAAGTTGATCATTAAGCCCATCATCAGGGATAGCCTTAACCTCTTTGCGGGTGATATTTGCTTCTTCATAAGTTTTTATTTTTATTTTGTTTCGTTTATTTATACCGCTCCGTTTTCCTAGGAAGAATGAGAATATACCTCCCACAAACAATAAAGCTGACATAATCTTAGTTAGCATTATTTTCTTTTAAATATTTTATGTAAACTTTCACCAAGACCTAAACCTAATAGTAAACAGCCGATTGTTATTAAAGAGGAAGAGGCTTGTTGCATATATGATATTTGATCAACACTAATAGCTTTATTGAAGAATCCGCAAAACCATTGCCCATTCTTCAATAAAATACCGTTACTTAAAGAAATTGATCCCCACAACCTTTTGGAACTCTTATTGCCTTTATCGTTTTGTAAAAATCCGGTTTCCATATTATTTGCAGTTAAAATTAATTATAAGATCATAAACAGCGTAACCTGAGTATATTGCTAATATTATAGAAAATAAACTTAAAGATAAACTTAAATTAAAGAAAAACATCCTACCTTGGATTTTATGTTTATCAAAATGCCCCAAGAATATTTTTATAAATTGTAAAGTTTTTTTCATAATCAATCTTCAATGTTTTCTTCAAACATATTGTTATGCTTCCCACTTAACTTTATCAATATCTTATTCATTAAATTAACTTGCAATTTAGAATTGTTATCATCACGCGTTTTAACTAGTTCTAAATCTCTCCTAAGCTCATCAAATTTACCTTTGAGGTAAGATATATCATTAGTCAATTTGGTGTCAAAATATTTAACCAGATCCTTTTCGATCTCCTCTCTCAAATTACCCCTCTGATGTAGAATCTTCAAATCTATAGAGCCGTTAAAAAGCTTATATATTACCGCAACTAACGATAATATCAAAGCTGCGACAAACCAGAATGCCTTTTCTATGAATATTTCCGACATTACAATTTTTCTTTTGCATATATTGATAAGTCTTCTAAAATGTTGACTACTCTATCTTTATCACAAGTTTCTACTCCAGCTCCAGTTTTACTCATGGCGAACACATAAACGATATTTCTTTTAATATTTTTAGTCACAGTTAAACCTAAAGAATCAATTTTCTTATTGGAAGATAACAAAGCTTCTTTTATAGCCTTGTAATTGTTTAACTTACCTACATCTTCGAAATATGCAACCATACCTGTATCCATATTAGTAAGAAATTTATATGTGTTGTTATCTAATCTATGGTATGACTCGTTATAAAAAGGATTAAGTTTGGTCTCTTTGACTGAATACGAGCAGTCATCCCCATCCCCAGTGTCATTATTACAACCTATCACTTCTTGAAAATAGTATTTTCTCTTAGATACATTTCCGTCAAGTACTATCCAACTAAGCCAGTAATCTTTACCGCATTGATTTATCCGATCTTCTATTTTAGTTCTTATACTAACATTCGACATGGAAGCGTAATAATGATCTTTTATTTCAAAGAACTGCACAAATAATATTAATATAACGAAAATCTGAATAAGTGCGCTTACTAAAGGACACATCAACCTACTTGCTATACGTCTAAGATTCTTCATTATCTATTTTAATTATCTCTTCTATATAATTAAATTTCGCAAACTCTGTGGGGTTGGGAACCTTATCATCGAATTTAGTATCTTTGATACCTATTTCAATCATCGATTGCCTAGCCGCGGTTGAGCAATTATTATCATAAACCTTATTCTTATTGCCAAATAATTTATAAAACCAATTTATTGTAAAAGGTAGTTCCGAAAAAGAATAATCTTCCTTTCTGTCCCAATATTCCCCCACTGTCTTATTTTGGTCATATGTCAATCGGTGCGTATTAGATAATAAATATGATACTGTATGTTTTTGTTCAAATCTAGAATCTATTGAATAGTTAGAGGTGTCCACCTTAACGACATGATACTTCCTAATAACCTTACCTTGAGATGCGCTTTGTTCTCCCAATTTGAAGCTTACAGCTCTTTCTTTTCTAACAACATCGAACACTCCTGCAATGTGCGATAATTTGTTACCTGTAATCAAACTGATAAATCTTACAAATAAATAGTACCAAGGTTTTTTATAAAAACCTAAGAAATCGCCATTTTTAAGATTGTGGAATAGATAACCATAGGATTCTGATTTGTAAAACATCATACTATATTCAAATTCTGATTTTTAGAATAATTAATTGTGAAATCGTAGTTTTCAATTTCATTAACGGAAGCTAGATTATTAATTGCAGAAATATGAGCCTTATAAATCCCATAATTGGTATTAACCACATCTAACATAAATATATGAAGATCTTGAAGCTGAGATAAACTTATATCCACAGAACCATCATTATAGAAATATTTGAATAATGCCATTTCTTCGGTAACAATACCTTTTTCAACTTTTTGTTTTAATTGTTGAATTTGTTCTGCAATTAAATTTCTACCCTCAAACGATAATGATAAAATAAAATACCCATTGATCGACATCGACCTTATATCAGAAGAGTTGGAATGGTAATTTCGCAATTCTTCAAGTTTAACATCCCTCGCCTCTTGTATAATATGGTCAGCAACTTCCTGATCTGTACATTCTCTCCATGGGATCTTACGGAAGCTAGACCCCAGATGACCACTTACTATATCGCCTGCACTATTTATCGAATATTTCATTTTATCCCCATCTTAATAATAAAGTTTATAATTATACGCTTTCCCATCCTAAAGTTGCTATCCCCAAAGTCCCCCCCGAGTCAGAACTCCTTGTTGCTATTTGAGAAGTTAAATTAGTCTGAACTAAAATATTAGTACTCCTCCTCCGACCCTCGTTAGAATAAAGAGTTGAAAGGGGGGCGGCTGTATCACTGGGGGCCAAATCTTCCGTTAGCGGGGAACTCACATAAATACTATTGGGGTTAGTTATCCAATCATAGTGTATATTTAATAATACCTTGGTGACCCTACCGTTTGGAGCGGATATTGTGTGTAAAGCCCTAGTGTTAGTGTTAGATCCTAAAAAATCTAAAACAGGTGTGAAAAGTAACATCTGTTTGCCAGTTTGTACAAACCTCATGATATTTGCAGACCCGTCAGTGATTACACTTTCTATAAATGATTTCTTAGTGTAACCTACAGGTAAGCTTGGACTATTTAAATCGGTAGAAAAAATAAAGTCGCTGATTCCACTAGGGTTGTAAATTGCAAAAAGATGATAAGTCGTATCGGCAGTAACTACCCCTGTATCTAGGCCTCCTGTGTTATCCCCAGCAGCCCAGAGCGCATCTATACGCTTAGTTAAAGAGGTTGATAGAGCTTGACCGGATCCGTCATCAAACTGGAAATTACCTTCAGAAAAAGTTATATCATGTTCTATATCAACGCCGTTGGATATAGTTATAGCTTCTGGCAATATCGACACCCCTTGTTGTGCGGTTGTAGAAACGTTCTCAGGGAATATTGAAACTTTCCAACCGTCCACACCGTTACAAATCAGCCTTAAAAATCCATAAGGTACATCTACATCTTCACTTGTAGCTGCGTCGATAGTGTCTGTTCCATCCCTTTGAATAGTGATCTTATTTGTTGAAGTAACTGAGCCAGACTCGTCAATAAGTATTAACTCCCCTCCCGCAGGAAATGTTGAAGCTGCTGGCAATGACCAAATCCTCGCAGCAGACATTGTGCCGATTTGGGAAACTACTTTATCAGTATTCACAATTGTATAATCGGAATCATTAACTGTAGTTCTCCTATCGATATCTAAATTTATCCTACCTTGTGCCTTATCCGCTGAATTTAAAAACGTTTGGATATCTGTCGAGTATTGATCTGATATCTTTGTCAATAGCTGCGATATTGTAGTTTTCTTATCAACAGCCAACTCATTCAAATGTAAATAGGCGGAATCGTCAATTGTACCTATTTTGGAAGGTAGTTGCGGAACAGTGATATTTCCCATAATTAATTATTTTTAAAATTTATACTAAAAGCTTTAATGTTTGCCGCAGCAGCACCTTGAATAGGAACATCCCCATTAGCAGCAGGTGTTCCAAAAGTCAAAGTATTGCTACTAATTATCTTAGTGGTACCTGCCGAACTATTAGGTTTGTCAGCAAATCCAAAAACATAATCGTCCAAGTTGGTACTGTCAAAAGCAAAAATCATTGAAAAATGGCCATCTTTTGTTAACCCTGTACCCAAACCTGTGGTAACTTCAACCATATCATTTGTGAACTGGCTCCACAACCCTAAACCATTTAGCATAAAATTCAAATGGTTTAGCGAATAATTCCCATCTAAGGATCCGTTCAGCTTTAACGCTTCTGTAGGCTCTAATTTATTACTTCCGCCTTGCCTAGTTTCTGCCGCAGAGTCGGTCGCCCATTCTATAGTTGTTGTTGGTTTTGTTGACATAATTTATATTTTATTATTCCTATTGATAAGCTAAAGTTGCTAAACCCCCATCTACAATGTTTTGATTTTCATCATAAGCACCCAAGGTCGCCCCCGTGTCAGTTACTATGGTATAATTTTCATTAGTAACTATATTTAAAGTTTCCACAACCCCGAAAGCTATACCTCCAAATATGTTTTGTAATTGGTCAGATGTCCACATACTCTGATAATTAACCTCAATTTGAGATCCGGCATCATCTACAATATTGTTACCCAAATCGTCTTGTAAGTCCGCCGATGTAGCTACAACTTCTGTTGCTATGAAAGGGGTATCTCCGGGGGAGGCGTAAACTAAAACAGAAACCCCAGCAGCTGACAATTTATCCATTATGGAATGTATATTAGGAGGGGTTACAGAACCATTTGTGAATATTGTGTACGATGCGGGAGGATTGTCAGAGTAGACAACTTTAGTTGCTTCGGTTATTAAAGTTAAAATTTCAACCAGATCATCAACAAAACCCCTAGAGGTATTCTTAAATATTTTCAATCTTAAAGCTTCTCTGTAATCATTATCATTTCTACCCCCTCTTTTCTCAACAACAATATCTCCCAATAAATCCAATTGGGCGTTTGTTTGTGTTGAAATATCCAAGAGAATTCTCAAATCTGCAAAAACATCATTCAACTCATCAAAAAAAGGAGATATAGATAATAAAACTTTATTGAAGTTGGGGGCATCTTTAAATTGCTCTATATTTAATTTCTTTATGGTGTCGTAAATACTCATTACAAACTTACCGTCATTCTATCTAAATCAAAATTAGGTTTCTCCCTTATAGACAAATTAACATTTGAAGGTGAATAAATAGGAGTACCACTAGGTAATCCTGTAGCGGCGATAGTTATTGTAACTGAGCCTATCCCCGAAACACTAAACACAGGGGTGTAAAGCTTTTGAGTAACTATAATATCCCCTATATTGAAATAAGTATTTGAAAATTCTAATAAGGCATCCTTGATCGCAGCTTCCCCAGCGATAGGGAATTCTTCTTCATCATTGTAAGAATCGATGACCACGTCAACCCACAAATAATTGTTTATAGGTCTAGTAAATTTTATATTTTGAGGGGTCCCTTGAGCATTAGTAACTTCAACCGTTATGTCTCCACTAGAGGGAATACCTCCCGTCTTAAGCGTAGATAATTTTTCAGCAATATCCGTATTTGACCCACCCTCAACAACAGTTTCATACGATTTTGGCTCTATGCCGTCAACGTCAATTACCAAGGTGTCATTTTCGTAAACCTTACAATAACTCACCCCCACAACATCGTCTAATATTTTTGCTCTGATAGCATCTACAAAATTAAATCCTGAAACAGCTATATTTTGCACCCTCCTTATCCTCAGCTCTTGATCGGTTTCTATTTCTCTTCCGCTTTCTCCTGCAAAATAATTCCTCACAGAATCTAAACCTGAAAGAGCTGTTGAAATTTCATCAATGGTACTGGGTGCAATTTCATTTTTACCTATATCTAAGGCTTGCACCTCTATTACACTTTGAACCTTCCCAATAGTTATTTTAGAATCTGCGGAGATATCGTAAATATCATTCTTATCATCAGACTCAATAAGCATCAAACCTCCCCCTCCATCTGTAACACTCAAGCCGATAGCTGAAGATTCTACAATAGCTTTCAAACCTGCAACAATTTCATCTTCTGTAGCAGTACCGTCAGCAACGTAAGAATAAACATTACTGTCTATATAAAGTTTGTACGTGGCGTTGTCACTAACCGTTGTGATTGAAACTTGAATCCAATTTGTATTACTCTGACTAAGGAAATCACTATATAAAGTTTTAAGTATGATACCTGTTGAAGATTGTTTAACCTGAGTATCTATAGGGATCAATGTAGCGTTATCACCTCTAAAACTGACAGTGGCTGTTGACGCAGAAGCCCCCTTTCTCTCAACTCCAACTAAGGAAGACGCGTTATCTAAATCTACACCTTCAGCAACATTAACATTCGTAGAATTGTAAATGTTTTCCGCGACTTGCCAAAGCTCATCAGCCGCAGCTACAGTTAAACCTATTAATATGCTGTTAGGGGAATCTTCGCTAAGATCCGAATCTTGTCCAAAGTTATTCTTCCAATAGGTTTCCCCGTCATTTTTCAAATCTTCATTAGTTTTCCTATTGAAACCCGTAGGGGTGACACCAAAAGTCATAATATATAACAGTAATTTATAATAGTATAATGAATTAAATTTTATATAGAATTTAATTAAAAGACAAGCAAATCATCAGTTATAACCGTATTGTTAATTGATATGGCGTTGAAAGAATATAAAAGCTTTCTGTCGGTAGGGTCATAATCTATAAGGGATTCTGTCACCTCTCTAACACCCTCTATATTTAAAAGTTGATCTCTGAACAAACTTTCAACAACATTCAGATCTATGTTTTTAGTTCCCAAGATGTCTTGGAAGTAGGGTAACCCATGTTCAGAATTTAAATACCACTCATCTTTGAAAAATCTGAGCCTCACACCTATCCTTTGTAAAATCTCATTATCTGTATCAGTACCTGACAAGATGGTCAATCTTCTGTCAGTAAAATACAAATCGTTATCTGAATTTAATGCTAATGTACTCATAGTAATTTTTATTAAGTTACAGGTCCGGTCGTCCCTGTTCCTGAAGTAACCCCCGGATGAGTATGTGTGGCAAAGTCCTTGCCACCAATTAAAGCTGTCTGCCCGACCAATCCGGAAGTCGCTTCAACATTTTCGGCAGTCAATTTACCTGAAATAGTGACATCCCCTGTAACATCGACATCACCTGTAATATTTACATTATTCGCCGTTATATTAGCTTCGGTTGCGTTTATGTCAATAACGCCTGAAGGTTTTAATTTAATTTTCGACCCATCGTATTTTATTAATAAGTCTGTATTGTTTTCAGCTGACGAAGCCACCGAAAATGGGTTTAACCCCAGATGCGCAATTGCGTCAGTCAAATCATTTTGCCTAGGGTCATCTGGTGAAACCTCCCCGCCAACATTCAACCACTCTTCCAAGCTCCTTTCTGAAAATACCAGTAGCACAGTATCCCCTATATTTACGGGGAATGTGATTGAAGCACCTCCCGAAGAGGGATGAATTACCGGTACGTTGTGTATTATAGGTAAGATTACAACTTCCCCGTCATTATACGCTTGATTTAAAGCAGGTTGAACTTTAGCCCTTTGATTTTTATAATCGTACTTTACTATCTTACCAGGCATGCAGATGTGCATATCAGCAACCCTATTAGCCATGATGATGTTTAACAATTCTATTGTGTTCATTTCTCTATTGCTTTGATTACAGATCTCCAAGAACCTTCTTTGGTGTCCCCTACGAACTTCACAGCTTTAACATAAAAATCCCCGTCAACCTCCCCACCTTGAACCTTTATTAAAACTTTAGGTTGTATGGAAGGTATTATTAAAGAATTAATAAGCCACCCGTCTACAGCTTTGTCATTTTTAATTTTTGTTTTCACACCCATTTCTTTAAATCTTTTAGGTTTATCTAGTAGTCCTGTGGACGGAGATAAAAATTGAGCCGTGGTTTGAGTATTAGACTCGTTAGGTTTAGTAATGATTAACACATTATTAACTATTGTCCATTCATGATTCACCCTAGCTAGTACAGTATCTAAAGCAGTACCGGGGCGGCCCACAAAAGAGAAACCCTGCCTGTATGTATAGTTGGGGATATTTGAATAATCAGCTTTCGCTAGATTTAAATCACCCGCTATCTTATTTACGATTTGTTTCGTATTTGAATTTTCTACAAAAGATAAACTCAACTTCCTTTGTGTTAAGGGGATATATCCGTCTTTACAAATTATTTTGGTAATTACATCAACCCCTTTGAAATCATGTTCGTAAGAAACAATATCACCTATAAATAATGTACTCAGCTCATCATCGTCGTACCCTATCTTCAAAATTGCAGAAGTGTCCTTCTCCTCAAGTAACCCTAAGGTCTCATCAGACAGATTATAAATGCTGATTCTCCCTGTGTTAGTCTCTCTATTATCGTCCATATTTATGTCAAAAGAAATCCTTAACCCCTCAAGCAATTTACCAGATGAACCTAATTTACCTATTAAAACTTGGGCCTGCCGTTTGTACAACCTCACCATATTATATATCTTCAATCTCTTCTTGTGTTAAATATAACAATTTTGCCTCACCTGAAGAAAAACTTGACCTACCTATAGAAGCTTCGATGTCTGCTATTTCACAATAAAAATCCCCAGGGGGTAATGATACATTTCGATAAGGGAAGGTGAGGGGGTAATTTGCAACAATTTTTATCCCTAAAAGTAATATCTCGTCATCTTCATTCCATATATCCATTGACCAAAAACCACCGAGGGAATTATACAAGAACCCTAATTTATAAATTGAAGATTCTAACTCTATAGTTAGAGTATGGTTAGGGTTGTCTTTTATTGGTATTATCAGGCCCATAATTTTAAAATAAAGATTTGATGAACTGTCTAAGTGTGATAGTGGACTTAGGGTTTATTGTCTTTTCCGATCCTGTCTGCCTACCGAAACTACTTGTTTTCTTTGCACTGTCAGTTTTTATCCTAGAGTTGTCAAAGCTGACCAGTTGGCTTTCGACAATATTTATTTCTTTAAAGATAGCGGTAAATCTTAAAGTTTCTCCGCTGTTCGCCTCATCAATAAAATTTAAATCTGATAAAAGCATATTTGCATATTGCTTATACTTCATTGCAAGAGTTATAGGCTCTTTATCATTTTTGATTCTATATAATTCGTCATGAGCATCTTTCAACCTGTTACTAATATCCCCACTAATTATATTAGTAACTTGAGCTATCTTGGAATTTTTTAAAGAGTATTTACTAATTATCCCTGTGATAGAAATTTGTGTAGGTTCGTCTTTAGCATTATCGGTATTGAACCCCCCCTCTATGGGATTATTTGTAATAGTCACCTTCTCCGAAATAATTCTTGACGAAACTATATCCACTTCCAATTTTCCCAATCTTTGAGTAAATGGCTGTTTAAATATTATTGCTACACTTTCGCTAAAAAAACCCAAATTACAATACCCCCAGCTCCATATAAGATTGTCTATTTTCCTCCTGCAAAGCTTGCTTTATTGCAGCTTTTATAGCAGATGTATCAGCAGCACTTGCCCCTGAGGGGATATTTACCACTAAATTGTTGTTCACAGTCTTCTGATTATTAAAATTACTAGGCGTGGATTGTGGCCCCGATATAACAGCAGCTTGGGGATTGGATACTACCGGGTCCCCTCCGTCAAACCCTGCAAAATCTTTAAACTTTCCCCATACCCCACTAAGATTTATTTTAGATAACCATTGAAAGGCTTTATCAAATAACCCCACTAACTTTTCCCAAGAATCTATCAATAATGAAGTCGCATTTACAAGTTCCCCACTTGTAAAATCTTTAAACTTTTCCCATACTCCGCTAAGATTCATTTTAGATAGCCATTGAAACGCCTTATCAAATAACATCGTTATTTCTTTCCAATAAACTATTATTGACAAACTTGCAGCAACAAACAAACCTAAAGGATTTGCCGCCAACACGGCCCCTAGAGTTCTAAAGGCCACAATAATTTTAGGTAGGGTACCCGCAAGTAACACTATAGGTCTTACAATAGCTCTAAATCCCAATACGGCAAAACCTAATATTTTTACTAACCCCCCAAGAGCCAATAACAGCGGACCTATGGCAGCTAAAAATAAACCTATAGATAAAATAACCTTCTTACCCTGAGCGTCCAATCTAGCAAAATTATCACTGACTTTAATTAACCAACTGGCAAAAGCTGACATTTTATCGTTCACTCTAAAGGTTTCGTCTATACCACGGCCAACATTAATTCTTAACATGAAGAACGCGTTAGCTATACGGTTTACGTTGGCCCTAATTGTTTTGGATCCTTTTTCTATCGCAGCTCCATATTTTTTATTAATCGTGTCTGCCACCTTAGACAACACATCTGACGACACTTCACCTTGTTCCATCATTTTCAACAATTCATCAGTACCAACCCCCATAGCTTCAGCGAATAAACCAACTGCCCCCGGTACAGCGTCACCTAATTGCAATTTCAATTCTTCAGCCATCACCTTACCCTTTGACTGCATTTGTTCTAAAGCCCTTATCACTCTATCAACGTCAGTTGGTGTTAAACCTAGCCCCGCGGACAATGCTAAGAATGACCTTATCACCTTCCTGTTAGTTTCTAAACTATCTTTTGAAGCCGCTAAATATCTCGTGTAAGGTTTGACCGAAGAGTTGAAAGATACTCCCAGCTCATCGGTTACCATCTTTAAATGTTCTATCTCATTTGACACCGCCTGTTGAATAGGTAACCCTGTATCAAATTTTGATAATACCGATGTCAAAGCCGCTTCCAACGACTGAATATCCGATGCAGCTTTAAGAGATGCGAAACCTAATGTGGCTAACGGTAAAGAAAGAGTTATCGCCAATTCTCTACCCAGTCTTGTGATAGATTCCCCCGTAGTCCTCAGCGATCTGGTTGTTTGTTCCAACTTGGAGTCTACTTTATTTAAAGCAGTCAACACTGGCTTGGCATTCGCTTCAAAGGTAACTATTAATTCTTTAAGACTTGTCGCCATTATTTTTATTTAAATCGTCTTGTTCCAGTTGTTCACACGCAATTCTGAAATCTAAAATTGCGTTTAGCTTCAAAGCGTCAATGAAACTAAGATTCTCAATTTCAGAGTAAGTAATTATTTTATCTACTACAAGTCTCCAGATGAACATCTCATCTAAAATTTCAGAATTTAAACTCCCAACTAACCTTTCTTTACGTCTTTCAAGAATTGTTTTATTGCTTCCCCCATAGGAGCCAGCATCGGGACCCTCTTGGTTATTAGTGAAAGTGTATTTAGTGAAAAAAAACCATTCAACTCTAATACCTCCATGGCAAGTTCTAGTGGGCCGTCCAAATTATCAGAAAAGAAATTGTTGAAGTGTTCGGCGTCACCCAAACCCAATCCTTCAGCGGAACAATTTTTGAATAATTTTATAAACATATCTTCAGGAATCTCATATATAAGACTTGCAACAGCCTTTAAGATATCACCGTAGCCGTTACCAAGAGACACGCTATCACCAAGCTGCCCCTTTACACTTCCAACCAGATCCTTTCTTAGTTTCAAAGCTTCTAATGCGTCAAATTGGATTATGGTAACTTCTTTATTCCCGATCTTTATTGCTTTTGTTTTTATACCCATAATTAATTATTACCACCTACGTTAACAAATATATTTGATCCGGTTCTAATAACCCACTCCCTAGCCTTTGGCTCATTACCGAAAGCTATGCTTGTTGGAAACTTAGTTATCCACGATGAAGTTGCAGAAATGACAGTGTCCCCGCTTCTATCTTTAATTAAAAATGGAAGTGTGACATTTGAAAGTAGATCTGTGGTATGAAGAGCAGATAAAACCTGATTAGTTGGGGAAGTTTGCCTAAGTCTTAAAGTTATATTTAAAAAATTGGAATGGTTTCTGACTCTATCAACCCCTCCGTCAGCACCTCCTACAGAATTGAAAGCGTCATTTTCTTGCGAAACTTCTATAGAATCACCTTCAGCGAATCCTGTTATTGGAGTCACACCAAAAATAACACTCACCTTTTTAAAATCGAAAGTTCCTAGTAATTGAGACATAATTTATTTTTATTTTAAAGTTATTAAACCGAAAGATTTCCTGCAATAGCAACCTTATTAACCGCACCCGCTAAAGTCGCTTCGAAAGTTACCCCCGAAAATAATCTAGCTAGTCTATCAGTTTCAGCAATATCAGAGACGTCCGGAATAAATATTACATAAGTACCGTTCCCCAAGGCGTCTGATGCTATCAAACCGTTGGATGCACCTAAATCAAGAACTTCCCTAATGGTATTTTCAATAATATCACCTCCGGCGTCAGTGTAAGGTATTTTTTTAACATTTATTAATGTTAAATATAAATTCTCTTGAAGTCTAGCTTGCAACCAGTCGGCCCCACGAATAACGTCTATATATTCACCACTTGCCACAGTGCCGAATTTAACTGTAGCAACGCCAGCTATTGTTTCATATGTATTGCCGTTGTTACCAAAAACACCGGTCTGACCAGACTGAGAAGACAACAAGTTGTCAGGGGTAACACCAGTTAAAGTCTCGTACGCCCAATTTGAAGACCCCGGAACAGTTGGAAGCATCACACCTAACCAAGCGGCATCTATAAACTCGGTCGCCGTATTTCCGCTATAAACTGTCATAGTCCTATCGTAGTTCAACGCTTTCAATTGGTACATCAAACTCCCTGTGTCAGCAGCATCCAAATTATCAACGTCAGAAGTCCTAGCGACAAAGGTTCTTTTTAAAGGTTGTATTTTACTAGCGGCACTTAATATATCAGCTTCAACATTAGAAGTAATTGTTAAAGAGTACCAAGAAGAATCATAATCAAAACAGTTTTGTATTGCGTTCGACCAAGTTTCTTCAGCTGTATAAGATCCAGAGCCAGTTGCAGGACTCGCTGAAGGCGTGGATGCGGCCGTGTATTGAAAATTATCATCATCAATTACCACAATTTCAAAAGTGCCGTTGTATTCAGCTTCATTAAAACCTATAACCGTAACAGATGCCCCGTTTTCCAAATTATGGGCAGCCTTTTCAATATTAACAACATCAGCAGAAGGGTTAGTAGCCTCTGTGATTGCTGTGGAAGTGGCCACCACCTTTTTACCTATATAAACTCCTACAGGTGTTGCACTTTGTGAAAAAGCGGCAAGTGCCATCAAATACTCAACGTCAGTTTCTAAGAAATCAACTAGAACCTCACTTACATTAGTATAACTTTTTACCCTCCTATCAGTTTTCATACTTTCCCCAAGTATCATTTGAATACCGAAACCTTGCTGCGTAACCGTTTTCGTAGAAAGACTAATTGAAATATCTATTATCTGATCTAATTTATTTGCCATACTTTTTTATTTAATTACTATTATTAAAATTTATTCCACTATTAAGTCAATAGAAAAAGGATCGGTGCTGTTCTCACCTTGCACATCCCCCCCAATACTGATAGACTCAACGGCCGGAAGACTATTTCCCGATGCGGAATAATTCTTAGAAACCCTAAAAATCATTTCAAAAGCTGCCCGCGTTTCAAAACTATTATCAATATCAACAGTTATATCCGCAACATCACTCTCCAATCCTACATACGCTAATTTATTCTGACACAATAAATCTAAATTAGAACTTAAATTTAATGAAATATCCAAATTAGTTAAAATGTCCATCCCATCTTCGCTCACAGCAATCAGAGATAACACTATCTCCCTATCTCCCTGAGTTTGTATATTTTCGTTAGAATCTGGCGCACCTTCCCAATCAGTACCCCCTAAATTTCTCACTGTTGATATTTTCAAAATTATATAATCTCCACTTGGGGTGGGTGCATTTTGATTTGACCATATGACAGATTCTCCGGTCAGCGTGTTTATTACAGTCGCAATATTTGTTTTTAGACTCTTAAATACTATTGACATATCAAACCCCTATCGCAGGTAATTCATCATTTGTAACCCTTTTAGAAGCTAAAACTTTATAATGGTCAATTACCCCATTCGACCAAGGGTATACACTGACCACCTCGTAATCGTCGCCATCGATTATTATAATGTCGGGATTCATACCACTTCCTCTAATTATCCCGATTAATCTCGTATCTGTGTAAAGTTTTGTAGTTTCCTCCTCCCTCCTATTCTCTGGTAATAACTTCATATCACTACCGGTAGCCGGTTGAATACTAGCTTCAATTTCTAAAGTAGTGTCCGCACCTGTAGACTCAAAAAAACCTGACGTATTATATGATCCTCCGGATTTCCTTTTAACTGTAAATTTCCTTCTAAAACTACTCATACATTTCTTAATTCACTTGAAACGCTTATCCTAAGTTCCCCTGTATCAATCAAAGGGTTGCTTGATTTCTTTTTTATTATAGTCGATTCCGCATTTGGAGGAGTTCTAAGAGTGACTATTTTTCTCCTGATCGCAGCTTCTTGTTTTAATCCTATTAATTTTAGTTTACTAAGTACCTTATGATTTCCGCTAGACCTATCCAATAATTTAGCTTTTCTAAGTATAGCATTGTGTATTTTGACAAAGTCCTTAGCAACATCCTTATAATTTTCATTATAAGTTGATCTTAGAAACGATCTTTCAGGAATATTCCCACTACCAAACTCATTAACTACACCCTTGGTTATTACTTCATCCCCCACATCAGCGAATAATCCCACTGCCACCTTCGCAGAGCCTAACGCCTTCAAAGCATCATAATAATTGCGGAATCCTGTATCTTTCGTTTTAACAGCCACCGCCCTGCATGTAAAATTTTGGCACCCGTACCCCAATTAACCTGTTATAAGAATCTAAGTATTGGGTAGTGTTGGTTTCCGCTGAATTTCCTCCACCATACCCCCTGCTCAAATCCCCTTCTTTTTCTGAAGTAAGCACACCCTTCGAGTTGCCATCTCTAGAGCTTAACTCTAACAGATGAGCAGCGTAATAGGCCACAGCCATATTATAGGTGTTGGTATCTGTGAACAGAGTGCTATCCGTTTCGCTTATCGCCACACCTATAAACTTATTTTTAGTTTCTGTAGAATTGTTAGCATCAATTGTTGGGGCAATACACGATAACCACTCGGGGGCCGTTGTCATTACTTCTTATTTTTAGTTAGTAATTTAGCAGACTTCTCTAACGTTTTTTCATTATCATCCGCTAGGTCATCATCTTTAAAAATAAGAGAATCTTTCTCATCTTTCACAACAGTCCTTTTTTTTCTAGTTCTAACCGCAGGTTCTGCAACTTCGACTAACCCTGAAGTTTTTACCATTGCCTCGAACATTGGGTGACTCTTAACCAGCTTAGATTCTTCATCAGACAGTTCGTTCTCTCCACTTTTTAAAGTCACGCCTCCAGAAGGCGTTCTAAATCTTAAAACGCCTTTTGTCCTTTTTAATATTTTCATACAAATACCTGTTAATAGTTAATGAATACAGAATTGCCAAGAAGATAAAAACCTTGGTAAAATGCAAATTCTATATACCTGTGTTAATTGACATAGAATAAGGAAAAAATATTCTTGCCCCCCCACATCTAGCTTCTAAAATATTCTTAGTCGCAAGATTCTTAACTTGTGGAGCATGAGGCATCAATCGTATAGGTAAAACCCCTTCAAGTTTCTCTTGAGAGTTATTATAAAGACAAAATCCAGATTCTGTTCCTCCTACAAAGGAATTTTTAATCTGCTGCATTTTTACAACCCTTAAATTATATTCCTGTTCAATATACTTAAGAACTGACATACCCGAATAGTTAGTAACATCAAGAGCAAGCTTCCTGATATATTCGTAATTAGTATTGTCGAGAATCATAGTGTTTGCCATCTCATTACCTTTACTGATGTCGTCCATATCATCCATAGCAGAAGAAACATCGTTCAGAATATTCTGAGGGGTTTTACTTGTCCATAAAGTGGAGGAACCTGCACCTGTGGGGGCAACAGCAGAAATAGGAACATTGGCATTGTTAAACATACCCGTTATCCCGTATCTGATATCACCAAAGCCCAGCATCTTCTCTATCTTCTGATCTACAGCACGTCTTGCAGCCAAGGCCTTATTAGTGACTACAGAATGGCCAACCTTATTGAGCATTCTATCACGTCTAGCGTCTTGCACAGAGTAAATATAAGAATCCGCAACAGATTTAATTTTGTTAATCTCCTCTTCCCCGAACACTTCGACAGTATTGATATCGTCCGCGAAATCTGAAATAATATCAGCTTCACCTGTGGAGTCTAAAATGTTATAAGTATCAGTCTCAGCACCTTCAGGAATTGCAGTGTTTATTGGTAGTAAACCACCATTCAACAATTTCAATTCAGAATATACAGGTGAAAATATTTTTTGACGAATAAATTCAAGATTTCTTGCAAAAAAGAAAGCTTCATCCTTTTTTAAAATACCAACCTGATCAGCAGCTCTTTCATAGGCTTGGAATTCATTTGAAGAAATATCAATTTTTAACTCCTCCCCATTATCTAATTTAAAAGTTTTTATAGTCATTTTGTTACTAATTATAAGTTATTAATTATGGTTGGTTAATTTCTAGTTTCGCTAAAACCGGAGACCCCGTTGTACCGGAGGCAGCACTTACAAATTTAGCACTAGAAACAACTAAGTTCCCCGAAGATACATTTGTAAAGTTACCTTGATTTGAAGTGTCTGACTTATCATTGGCAATATATACAGGGTCACCATAAGCGACACTAGAAATAACATTAACCCATATTACGCCTTTAGTTAAAACATTAACCCCTTCGCATATTTGATAGTTGTCATCACCTCCAACTGTTACAGGTTGTCCATGTCTCAGAACACTAACACCTTCTACAACATCAGAAGAACTATAAATAACAGAACCTGTCGCTTGAGAAGCTCCTGCGGCAACAACCACATTGTCCACTGTGATATTCTCACCAGTATCAGTAGTTATCACGATAGTCCTAGAAGCACCATCTACAGCACTTATCCCTGTTAAAGCGTCAATTGACGCAACAAGTAACGCTTTAGTAGTCGCCTGATCGGTTAGGAAGGTGACTTCCGCAATCGGAACACCATTAACATTTAGATTTATAGTGTTAGAAGTTACGAAATCTGCATCAAAATCAAGAGTGGCTATATTTTTAGCTATATTCTTAACATCCAAACCTCCCACAATACCTTTAACAACACCCTTTCCAAAGTTGATGACCTCTTGGGCGTTTCTACTTTTAATGTTCCAATTTTCTAAAGTTGCAACTTGACCTGCTTGGCCAACGTCATAATAATCTTGATATTTTATAATAGGCATAATAATTATTTATTTAAGGTTGATCTTTTAAGTAAGTCTGCTTGTAAATCTGAATTGCTAATTGCAATATCTGATCCAGAAGAGTCTTTCTTATTACTAGCTACTCTAAAATTCTCAGCCAAATTTAAATCTTTCCTAAGATCTAAAACAGCATCGAATCTGGCGGTTAGATAGTCTTCGCTTTTTTCATCAGACTTGAACTCCGGGGAAAATGCACAAATAACTTTAGATTTAAGCTCCGAATCAGAAAGAGAAGATAAATCCTCATCCTCTTTTAAAAATTCACCGCATTTTCTTTCTAAAGATATTCTATCTTTAACCTTCTTAGCTATTTCCTCAGAATTGTCTTTTTTGGACAGCTCATCAAATTTAACTTTTAAAGCATCTCTTTCACCTTCCAAAGAATCTACTTTTATTTTCAATACTCTCTCAGAGTCCTTAAGAAAGGAATTATCTGTTTCAAGAGTATTAAGCTTTTTTAAAAGCTGCTCCGAAACTTCAATTTCTTCATCATCAAGCTTATATTTTTTCAACATAATCAAATTATTATTATTATTTAAGTTATTAGAAACACAAATAGCCTCTTGTCCATCAAGTCTAAGTTTGGCTTTGTCGCCAGCCCTACCTTGAAAAACAATAGCCAAATGATTACCCTTTATGTCCGTTTGGACATGATCATATCTTTCACCTTTATAAACTCCGTCCTTTTTAATTAGATTAACCTTATACCCATAAGATAATCCCCTTTTACCCGCGTTTATTTGCTCGATGGTATTTTTATCAGTTATTTTTAATTTTGTAACTAGGAAGTTGTCTTGTTTCTTTATTTCTTCCCCTGTGTACCCTACTGAAAGCTGTTTCACATTGTCAGCGTTCACCTCTTCTTCAGGGTGATCGTTTGTTATAGGTAACATTTTTAAAGAATTTACGGCATCATCCTTAAAAACTTCTTCCGGCAGCCTCAACTCTCTTTGTACAGACCCATCAGCCCGCATATAATTGAATACACCTGTGCGGGTAGCAACAGCATAACCTTCCAAATAACCCTCATCGGTTTTGGTTAAACCTGCGTTATCCAAATTAAGATTGTCATACCGTATAGCTTCAACAAAGTCTAATTTTGAGCTATCAATTGTCATATTGTCTTTCTCTACAATCTTTAATTAACGTTTATTTTTTTTGACTTATCTAAATTCACTTTTGAAAATAAAAAAGCATTAAATAATTTTGTTCCTTTCCTCTCTATTATTTTTATCGTTTTATTATCATTATATAAATTATACCTCAGCACGTCTTTAGCTTCAATATAAACAACCAAATTACAATTCTTAGACTTAGCAAAATCTTTTAAACTTTGTTCGTCGACAAGAAATGTATCATCAGTTGAAAATTTAGTAATATGTGTGATCGCATATTCTTCTAAATCAACAGACAACACAAGTAAATTCGTAGGTATCTCTTTTAAACTTTTTAATTTTATTAATTTTACTCTATTAACCTTTTCATTAACTTTTCTTAAATAAAGATCAGTATCAAACGTATTTTCTTTCAAAAATTGTTCAAACTCAACCTTTAAAAGAAATCTATTTAAAGGTGTACAAGATATAATAGATGCTAAAATTACAATTGTAAATAGTTTCATATATTTATTCCCTAATCAAACATTTCATCAGTTATTATTGGCTGAGCGGTACATCTACATAATGGGTCTGACCCGGGATGACCTGTAATAGGTGATGGTTTATCCCAAGTATATTCCTTTTTCTCATTATTCAGGTGTGTCTGTCTCTCACGTTCATCTAAAGAACCACTCCACCAATATCTATCTATCCCTAACTCTTGCTGCCTCAATTGTGCCAAGTTACCATTAAACTTGTTTGTTTGATCTCTAGCGATCCGTCTAGCCCTGTTCTCACCTATATTAAAATTATTAACTAACTCTTCCTTTATTACTTTAACACCTTTACCCGCAGCCAAATTTCTAAACAATGTTTGCTCCATCCTAGCCGCCTGTTCTACTGACAGCTTTTTAATTAAAGCTGCGTTCTCAGCTTGAAACAATCTAATTTGAGGTATTAAATAAGGCTCAGACATTAACGGGTTTACACTAACTGCCGAACGAACGACCTTTATTAATTGTGATTTGTTATATGTAGATATTCTAATTGCCTGTTGCCCTGTTAACTCATTGAGGGTTGGATCACTGATAAACGTAGAAGAAGTTAAAACGGTAGCCTTTATAATCTCCTCAACGTTATTAACTAAATCCGCATCTAATCTCTTATTATTTTGATCAAATCTTTCCATCTTAGCTTGCTCAACCAAAGAAGGTAATCTGAATAAAACATATTCCAGTGACGTTTTTCCCATCACCCTCTGCAAAGACACTAGCTCCCTTTCGTAAATCCGCTGTGCGTTATGGGGATAAAGCCATTTTGAATAATTTTCCCTAACCCTAACTTCCCCATTGTTTGCAAGTAGAGCCTGCTGTTTAAATATTGGATTTAAGGCCATTATTCATTTTCTTCATTTGGATTGTTGTCTTCTTCCATTCCTCTTATATCAACTTCACCCTCCGCCTCGGTTTCAATTGAATAAACACCTCCCCCAAATCTACTTTCTCTAACTTCTAAGGGATCAAGAACTCCGTTATTTATATAAATCTGATCCGTTTCGGCTTGTTGTTTTCTCATGACAACTTTCTCATTGTCGGTTTGCTGCCATAGAGAATTGAACTCAATGCTGTAAACCGCACTACCATCAATCTTAGAATCCTTTGCCAACATTATATAATTATTTAATTTTAATAATGGATCGAGCATCTCTTCTTGTTGATCAGATTTGATCCTGTCATAATAAACCCGCAACTCATTATCATCGTTACCCCCTAAAGATTTACCCCTGATACCAAACAACATAGGTGGTACACCCATGACACCAAATAACGCGGTTTGCGCCTTAGTGAAAGTTTCAGCAACACCCGTTAATGTTTGATTCACAGCATCAAAATCCTCTTCATTGTCCAGAAGTAATGTGGTAGAAACAGATTTAGCCAAATCAAACATTGCTATTCTAGCTTCTAATTGTTTTACTCCGTCGGGTGAGGATAAGAGATTCATCAGACCCCCAATCTTTAAAACGTCAATATTAGCCTTAGTTAATGATCTGAATAAGGCTTGTTGAGCCAGTCCATAATCTTCCATTTCTTCATGAATAGCCTGTAAGATTGACAACCCCCAGTAAATTTCATAATTTGTTTGCAATCCCAATTCGTCAAACGGGTAATATTCCCCATTGAAAACTAAACATCTACTTTCATGAATAATTAAATTTTGATTACCTGTCATAACGTTAAAAAATTCAGGATCACCGAATTTACTACTTGTGGAATCTGTGTAATAATTCATGGTGTCGATTGTCACATATTTACGACTAAAGAATTTCAGTTTCTTTACAGATTTTATATTGTTAATATTTACAGGATCGTTAGGTTCACCCCCATCATCAATGACCATAAAAATTATTGATCCACCAAAAAGTTTAGAACATCTCAAAGCGTTTTTGAATTCCATCTTAGCTTTCAAATTATCTAGATAAGATAATAACACCCCGTCAGTGTCCTCTGGAATAGTTATCCACTGCCTAGTCATATCATCGCTAAGAAGATCTATATATCTTTTAGTTAGGCCGTTACCCGCATACAAGGACGCAAATAGAGAATCATCTGCTAAATTAATAAGAAAACCCGAATTACCTGATTTTCTTACACCTAATTTCTTAGCACAATCTACATAACCATCATTGTTAAGGGTATATGCGTCACCTTCTTCAATTTTTTTTGTCATAATCTATTAACTTCATTTATTAAGGATGTGTAGTTTAAAGGTTTATTTTTACCATCATCAGCATCAAAAAGTAAATCTTTTATTGCATATGTTAATGTATCAACTTGATCCTTCTTATTATTATTCTTCTTTGATGAGAAAAGGAGCAATTCTCTTTCTAAGGCATTTAAAAAGGAGGCACCTTTAGGAAAAAGAACCTGCTTAGATTCCATTCTAGGTAATATATCGTTTGCTCGGGCAACCTTATCTTTCTCTGGTATTAACCTCGTTACTGGAATATTTGTTTCATCTTCCAGTAATTGAATTAACCCTATCCCTGACGATTTATCTTCAATAGCAAACTTAATAAGTGGTACACCCCCATCATTGTTTTTATGTTTCAACCAGAATTCTTTAGAATCCCTTAAAAGTTTGGGGGTAGTCACCTTCTCCCTATAAACATCAATCAAATATGCGTAACGCCTTGAATTTTTCACCAATAAACCCCAGCACATGAAAACGGTATAGTCGTTGTTCCTCCCTTCTTTTGACGCAGTGTCAGCATATATCGCATAATAATCCATTTTAGGCAGAAACATCCAATATTTAAAATTTTCCCTCCTAAACACCTCCCCATCATCAGGCTCCGTTTCTTGAAAGAATTGTGCCTCATAGACTTTACTACCCATATCCCTTTTATCTTGTTCCATTTCACTATGGCCATATCTTCTTGGCTCAAGAAATTCACCTTTCTTATAAACTTTAGTGATATTACCGAAACTGTAGGTTTTGGTCTCCTTAGCTTGTATAGGAATGATTACATTTTCCCAGTTATCATCGACAAATGTACCTGTGAAATCCTCATCACCCAATCGCTGTTGAATATTAAGTTTTTGTCCAAGTTTCCTATTATTAAACCTAGAAAACGCTGTGCCGCGGGTCCACTCCAAAGAGGATTCCCTCTGAGTTACCGACATAGCCTCAGCAGGATTCATCAAATCATCAAAAATTAAAATGTTGCCACCTTCACCCGTTATTGCCCCATTTGTTGAAGATGCTATCCTAAACCCCCCCTCAGTTGTAATAAATTGAGATTGTGTGTTTTTGGTTTCGCTCTCGTCAATCTTTGCTAAACTTGCTGAGTTGTCTATTTTAAATCTTGGGAACGCCCTTTTATACCAGGCTGTATTTGAAATTGCCCTACCATAACCATGTAATTTCTGAGATAAGGTAGCGCCAAAAGATATGGTTATTATCTTCATTTTAGGATTAGCACCCAATAACCACATCGACAAAGAAACATTGCACAATGCAGATTTACCGAACCTAGGTGGTATATTAATATTTAAATTTCTTATCTCACCTCTAGCGAACGCTTCTAAATATTCACACAAAAGGTCTATATACCAATTATCTAAATAAGTCTCTCCTGCATCAAACTTTGAGAAAGCTTGCTCATAAAAACAAGAGAGTTTGCTCTGTACTAGGTGACTTATCGTATCATTAGTGTAGAGGTGCGTCATTATTTTTTCAACTTAGCGGCTTGCTTTTCAATTTGTCTGTCAATAAGTTCTTTTTCTTTATCTGTAAGCTCTTTACATTCATTCACTGTAGCATCAATAATATTCTTTTGAACAGGTTTACCGCCCAGTCTGTCCATCACATCCTTCCATACAGAAACCCTCACCTTCTCATCAACAAGATTGTCCGTTGCAATCTCTAGAAATGAGTAAACCTCTAAACCTATTTCCTTAACAAGCTCAGACTTTTCAATTTGTTCAGCTTTTTTTAGAGATTTTGATTTTTCTTTTCCTAAAAATTCAAGAGCAATCTTAAGACGTTTGTTCAAATCTCTTTTTCCCCTCCTAGCTACCCCAGATCTCTTACCACCTTTAACACTAATGCGTTTAGCTTCCTCTTTGGTTCTCTTATTTACTGGGATTAAATCTTTTTCAGCCATTTACATATATACATATCATTGAAATACAAATTATATTTCATGTTCCGTAAAAGTAAATTGAATATGTGAAGTTATATAAACTTTTAGTGATGTAACCCTCTAAAAACCAATGTAGGACACCTTTCGAAGCCGTCAGAGTTACAGGTTACAGGATACAACACATCTAAACCCTTATATATATATTATGTTTTTTTATTATTTATTACCTTTATTACTTTTATAATATATGTAGTATTAATATTAGTTGTAACTTGTAACCTTATATAAATAAAATAAATATAAAAACAACATAGGTGGGTGTTTACGAGAAAATAAAAAAGTCACAAACCCCCTCGAGACTTGTGACTTTCCTTGTAACTTAGCTTACTTAGTAACCTTCAACTTAACGATCTTCTGATTTCATCATTAGAATAATCTTTCTTTTTCCAAATCCTTCTTGCTTTACCATCGATCTTTATCGGATTTGCAACAACACTATATCCGAGCTTTTTCATAAGAATATGCTTCTTATTGTTATTGATATCTAGTTCTGGATATTCAAATAACAAATCTCGGAATAAATCTACTGAGGAAACAACATTTTTATTATAATACTTACTACCCTTATTGATTAACTCTTTTATTTCAGTAAGTCCCTCAAAACAAGCTTCCTCAGTAGCGATCATTGAAAGTTTGTAGTCTGTCATAGGAGCTTGCTTAATACTTAAGAAATGCTTAGATATCTTAAATTCTAATAACCATTTCCTCACCTCACTACCATAAACCCGAACAGCGTTAAAAAGTTTAGGGAAATATGTTTTGGCATCTTCTCCGACATAGTTGGCCATCTCGTTGAGAGATTCTATTTGAGTGAAGATAACCCACCAACGTCGATCATCTTGATCCACAGGGAGGGAATCTTTGTAATTGGTAAAACAAATATAGTTGGTGGTGTTGTAAGTCATATATTGTTTAACACCTTTATCATTAATTTGTATCATTCTGTCAGTCACTAAAGGTTTTAAAGAATTTATAGCATTATACCTGTTATACCCTTTAACCCGCAATTCTTCTAACACATTAACACTAACATTAGTCGCCCAGCCGTTAAAATCCGAAACAACTTGATTAGGGCTTACAGTTCCTACATTCCTATCACCTAAACAACATCTTAATAATTCACCGAAAAAAGACTTACCCACACCTTGAATAGATTGAATAACCGGAGACCACAAAATTTGTTTCCCCGGAAATTGCACTTGATGAGCTAACCATTGTGTAAATATATCGGAGTTTTCTTTTGAGGTACAAATAAAAGCAATATGCTTTTTAACCAAATTAACAGCTTCCCCACCCCCTTTAGAATATTCAGTTGAAGCAACGGGTACAGTTTTATGATTGAAGGAGTTTAGCACTTTATAATCATCAATATTACAAACAGTACTATTGCTATTAGGTAGATATGCTATTGAATCAACAGTTTCTATGAAACCTTTATCAGCAATATACTTAGCCGCAGACTGTTTTGAACCATTAACTGACTCCGGGACATTCTTACCATTAAAAATATTAAACCCCTCTGTCTTTAATATTTTTAAAGTCTTTAAATTTGCGAATGCTGCATGACTGTTGACATAAACCCAATCTTTACACCAAGGCGGGGTTTCACCATCCTCGACAAAGATACCGTTTACCACATCCACACTATTTAAAAGTTTTCTAACCTCATTTATAGGAAGTTTGACATTTGATAAATCTTTATATCTATCTTGGACAGCCTTTACTATTTTTTCTATTTTAATTTTACAAAAGTTATTTTTCCTTATTTCCGGGATAATTTCAAATTCCAATTTCTTTTCGTTAGCTTTCTTAATTTTTTCCAAATACTTGTTTAACTCCATACTAGTTTTATCATATTCAACATCCTTAACCATATGAAATATGGTACCTAGAGTTACCCCACCGTTTGAATCAAAACTTTTCCACCTCTTTTTAGTTTCCCCATCTTTATAATTATCCCCGTTTTGAGACCATTCCTCCCATAATTTTAAACCGTCAATGGGATCCCAATCATGTAGAGCCATTCCAACCTTGACCCACTCACTATTTGACATCGACGGGTCTAGCTTTTCAAGCATGTCGACAACCTTCTCTTCCGACCAAGATGAGAATTTACCACCCAACAATCCTTCAAAATCCCCCAAGTCATCGCCGAAACAATCTAGTGCAACCTGCTCACAACCAATAAAATCAATGATAGCTTCCGGAGCCTCATTTTGTTCAAATTTTCCAAAGAGGTCATCGGACCAAACATATTCACCATCAGACCTTTTACAGGAACAGATTAAACAATAAGACCCTTCCGTTAAGAAATCTATACCTACGTAATCCACCCCCAAAGTCTTTTTAAAAGAATAATCTTTATACTTTTCAGGAATCTTTAGATAAATGTGGAAACCACCCCGAGGAGTATTGACGGTAGGTTCTATATCATCCAAGTTAAGTTTTTCTTTAAGTTTCTTAAAACTGACATCTCCACCGTTTCTAGGGTCAACATCAATAACAAGATCCTCCTTAGACAGCTGCCATCCAACATTACCTTTATGATTATAAAGTGTTTCTTTAGGAAACAACGTGTTCCTCCAGTTTTTCCTTGGGTATTTGACATTGTCTAAAGGCATTAAATTTTTACCTGATAAAATATACTGACTAATTACAGAACTTTTAATCATACTCACAAACCTACCGTTATGTTTTGTTAATTATTTTTATAAAATATGGCATCCACATTCCACTTTATCTTGAGTCCTATCCACCCAAGTTTCATCACCACAATCCTCTTCATATTCATGCCCGTCATGTTTCTCATCTTCGTCTATTTCTCTATAAACCTCTTCCCGTATACCGAAAAGATCATTTAGTTTTGTTAAATAATACCCCTCTTCAACCTTGTCACCTTTCTCAGAATAATAGTTAATCATTTTTTGCAACACCTTACCTTTTATTTCTTTATAATTAGACATCTTAGGATGGTCTTTTACAAACTTATATAAAACACTGATTAGACTGATATCTTTATATAGGTTTTGACTAGCTACTATATCAATAACAGGGCTTACAATTTCTTCTCTCAGTTTCCAAATCAATCTCTCTTTCCCTACAAAAGTAGCCCTATTATTCTCGAGAAAATCCATAGAGACATCTAAACATTTAACTGTTTTGATTAAGTCTTTGAGTTTAGAGATACCTACAATCTGTTCTCCACAATCTATTATTTTACAAATAGCTTCCATTTGATGTTTATCTGCATCGGTATACAACAAACGTATCTGACTTTTACCCATTCTCATAATAATTACCTATCAATATATTTTATTAAAGTGACCCGCATTTTAAATTATCAATTGTGAAATGTAAATGCTTATCTTATATATGTTAAAATATAATTATTTATTAATAATTTAAAGTTTGCAAATAGATAAGTAATAATTTAAGGTTTACAAATATAAAATTATATTTCATAATAACTTTTAATTAAAAATTGGTTAAATTATGTCAAGTGGAGATCTGTTGTCTTTGGAAGAAATACAAGAATTATTACAGGATAAAAAACTATATACGGTGGCGGAGGTTACAGGATTATCCTACCCCACTCTTAAAAAACTAAATGATGGTAAAGCTGAAAATTACACATTTAAAACACTTCGTAAAGTGACCGACTATTTGAAATTTAGAAAAATGTGATGGGTACTACAGAGCTGTAGATTTAAGTTAAAAATGTAAAAATGGTATAAAATGAATAAAATATTAACATTAGAAGAAGCAAGAGATAGAGCAGAAGACTACCATGAGTATGGTAACAGGGATCATAGCTATAAATTAAAAGGGGATAGGTTTTACCACCTTATAAGAAACGGTGTTGATCTTCTAGAAGGTAAGGGAGCTATAGGCTGTTGGTCATATACTAACGAGGATTACGCATATTTAACAGAAGATTACTTTTATCATCTTATAAGAAACGGTGTGGATCTTCTAGAAGGTAAGAGAGCTATGTGGTGTGATTCATATGCTAACGGCGATTATTCATATAAAACAGAAGATGGACTTTGGCATCTTATAATAAACGGCATTGATGTTTTAGAAGGGAAGAGAGCTATAGCTTGTCGTTCATATGGTGACGGGGATTATGAATATAAAACTGAAGATGAAGTTTACCATTTATAAAATTAAAAAGGTATAAAATGAATAAAATCTTAACATTAGAAGAAGCAAGAAAGAACGAAAGTTATTTTCTTGAGTATCACAACGGTGATTATGAGTATAAATTAAAAGGGGGGCATTTTTTCCATCTTATAAGAAACGGTGTTGATTTTCTAGAAGGTAAGAGAGCTATAGATTGTTGGTCATTTGATAACGGGGATTATTGGTATAAATTAAAAGGGGATAGGTTTTGCCATCTTATAAGAAACGGTGTTGATCTTCTAGAAGGTAAGAGAGCTATACGGTGTTGGTCATATAATAACGGGGATTATGAGTATCGAACGGAAGATGACGTTTTACATCTTATAAAAAACGGTGTTGATCTTCTAGAAGGTAAGAATGCTATATATTGTTATTCATATGATAACGATGATTACGCATATTCAACAGAAGATTACTTTTATCATCTTATAAGAAACGGTGTTGATGTTTTAGAAGGTAAGAGAGCTATGCGCTGTTTTTCATATAATAACGGGGATTATTCATATACAACGGAAGATGAATTTTACCATCTTATAAGAAACGGTGTTGATCTTCTAAAAGGTAAGAGGGCTATAGGTTGTTACTCATGTGATAACGGAGATTATTCATATGAAACAGAAGATGGAGTTATGCACGAAGTAAAATTAAAAAGGTGTAAAATGATGAAAGTTAAAGACGTTTCGAAATAAGATATAAATTTAATTTCACATATATTAAAATTAAATCTTTACATTATTAAACCTCGTGTGTATAATGTATTTATTAACTGTAACTGATTAAAAAGGTATAAAATGACTAAAATATTAACACTAGAAGAAGCAAGAGAGAAAGCTATAGATTTTTATTCATATGATAACGGGGATTATTGGTATAAATTAAAAGGGGATAGGTTTTACCATCTTATAAGAAACGGTGTGGATCTTCTAGAAGGTAAGGATGCTATAGATTGTCACTTATTAACACTAGAAGAAGCAAGAGAGAAAGCTATATATTGTTATTCATATGATAACGGGGATTATTGGTATAAATTAAAAGGGGATAGGTTTTGGCATCTTATAAGAAACGGTGTGGATGTTTTAGAAGGTAAGGATGCTATAAATTGTTATTCATATACTAACGGGGATTATGAGTATGAAACAGAAAATGGAGTTTACCATCTTATAAGAAACGGTGTTGATCTTCTAGTAGGTAGGAATGCTATATATTGTTATTCATATGATAACGGGGATTATGAATATCACGTTCATCTTCTAGAAGGTAAGAGAGCTGTATATCTTTGTTCATTTGATAACGGGCATTGTAAGTATGAAATAGAAGATGGAGTTATGCACGAAGTAAAATTAAAAAGGTGTAAAATGATGAAAGTTAAAGACGTTTCGAAATAAGATATAAATTTAATTTCACATATATTAAAATTAAATCTTTACATTATTAAACCT
>Ga0255047_10000174_pt1 | contig 46304 bp, 67 predicted proteins | sample JV7_2_1_MG_FD_183640 | JGI IMG/M metagenome (GOLD analysis project Ga0255047, IMG submission 183640) | Seawater microbial communities from Jervis Inlet, British Columbia, Canada - JV7_2_1 | ecosystem: Environmental > Aquatic > Marine > Inlet | place: Canada: British Columbia | collected 2016-10-06
ATCCAGAACTGATCATCGCTTCGATGCTCCCCTTGTTCGGGACCTTTTACGGCCACCGGGCATTTAATCCGGAGTACGGCACTCGGACTAACCTCTATTCGATCGGCCTGGGGAAGACGGGCGCCGGTAAGGATAAGCCCCGGACCGTGGGAATGGAGCTATTCGACTTAGTAAATGCGGACATGCTTGCCGGTGTTGATGTGGGTTCTCACGTGGGTTTGTTCAAGCTCTTGCAAGCCGAACCGGTCCGAATGGCATACATCGACGAAATGGGCTCAAGCCTCACCAGATGGGCTCAGACACCCATTGGGCGGTCTATCCTGTCCACACTCATGATTCTCTACACGGAGTCTGATAAGGTCGCCTGGAAGCCCACGATTGTGAAGGATGGGCGCGGGGCCGACCCCGTGCCGTACCCGTGTATGTCGTTCTACGGGACGAGTACCCCCGAGGCCTTCTTTCGGTCCCTCGACCGAGGGGTGATCGATGATGGGTTCATGGGTCGGTGCCTATTATTCGAGGAAGCTGCCGACAACAAGCGGAAGATCCCCAATAACGACATCGAAATACCCCCTGAAGTGATTGAACACTTTCGGCTGTGGCGCGATTATGGGCGCAGTAACGACAATCTCGTTTCGCTAGCCGGCCCGAACTGGATTCGTGTCCCAATGGACGCCGACGCATCAGCTTTTCACGAACAGCTTTGCGCCGCGATCGATAGCAAATCAGAGAATGAAAACGACTGGCGAAAGGCGATCTGGAAGCGGACCGGCGAGAAAGTGACCAAGCTGGCCATAATCCGAGCCTGCGCCGGTCACGATTTCAATCAAGACTCGGACTCAGACCTCAAAATCTCACTGAGGGATGAACTTTGGGCTTATTCGATCGTCAAGCGGTCGAATCGCGTACAGATTCGCAACCTCGACCGGATGAACACCAATCCGCTTATCGGCCCCATGCGTGACGTTTACCGGGCTTTACCTGCCGATGGGACACTCGTTAAGAGAGCTTTAGCGTTCAAGCCCCTTAAGGGAATGAAGACGCACGACAAAAATGCCGTCATTGAACAACTCATGGAATTCGATCACATCGAAATGATTACCCTGCCAGCCAAGGGGGGGAAGGCCGGTCGACCGTCACTCCGTGTCCGCCGAGGGCCCATTAAACTTCATTGACTTGAAAGCGAGTGTTGGACAACTTTTTTACACTAACTAGGTAAGGAGAAACACCTTATGACATTAGAAAAGCTGCAAGCTAACATCTCGGACCTGATTGCTCTCGCCAAGCAAAAACGCCACACAGCGACGGAGGATACCGACAATCTCGATAACGAAATCGCCCGAATGGTATGGTTAGAGGAAGCCACACGGGTCTTTCGCCAAGGACAAGATCCCCCGCTGGACCAGTGTCTCGTTGAGGATGTCACTCAAATCCGCGCGGAGTGCTCTCGAATAGGGCTGGAGAAAGAACGACTTAAGACAAGCCTGAAAAACACCCAGGCGGCCAAGGAGATTCTCATCAAAGAGTGCGAGGCACTTTACAGGGCGATCAAGGACGCAGGTTTCGACGTCGAAGTTTGTTAATGAGAGGTATTACACACTAACCAGGTAAGGAGAAACATCTTATGACACATATTTCCGAAGCCGACATCGCGTTTCTGGTCAACGGTGCCAAAAATACGCACCAGGAATCGCTAAAGGTAGTCTCTGATCTGATCCAGGAAGTCGCCGTCGAAAAGGAAGAATACACGACTCGGATCAAAGAGTCAGTTCTCATGAGACTTCTCACTGCCGCCGTAAAACTGCACCAAGAGAACGCTTCCTTGCGCAAGGATCTAAAGGCCGCTAGATATGACGCTCTGGCCGCCGACCAAAAAGCGATGGACATCATCGCCGGCAAAGAAGAAGAGTACTCCAGCCGGCTTAACGGCTTACAAAAAGTGAACAAACTCCTGCGAAAGGACCTGGATCTTGCCCAAGAAGCCATTGTAATCCATACCGAAGAGTATTTGCGGCTGCGCGATGTGATTAAAAGGGCGGAACTAAGGCTCGAAGCTTGCTCGTAAACCCTATCACCAGCGGCACATATGGTGAGACGTGAAAGGAGAGCGAACATGAAGCGAGTCCCCCACGGTTACACCTGTCCGGTCGTCCGCGACGCTTGCACTACCGGGTACTTGCATGATCCTCTTGATGATGGGGTATATATCGTTGATGGCGTAAGGTATTGCGGGCGATGTCATCGCTATTATCCAATTCATCCAGTGGGTTGCCTGCCTCCTTCGTTCCGCAATAAGCTTGCTGAAGCGGATGAAAATGGTTGTATCCTCTGGAGTGGATCCCGAGACTTAAACGGCTACGGCAAATTCGTGTACGAGGGGAAGGTGTGGTACGCTCACAAATTCGTCTGGAATGCGTTCTACGGCGATCCGGGCGGGAAGTACGTTTGTCATGCTAATCACTGCAAGAGTGTGTCGTGCGTCCGGCCAGAGCACTTGTGCCTTCGCAAGATCCCGAATGGGAATGGGAAACTCACCCCTGACCAGGTCCGGGCGATCCGATTAGACACCCGTAAGCCAATCGATTGCTGTAACGATTATGGCGTCTCGCCGGCCTCAATCATAAATGTCAGGAGCCGAAAAACATGGAAAGACATTTCTTGAAACAATCATTTGCCTTTCGATCACTTATTGTGCGAAAATACGGGGGGGTTCCCCCTCTAATTGGATGGGGTGGTCGAAATTTACCCCGTAATGACTACCACTTGTGGCTAACCCCCATTCTGCGGAAAGAACACTAAATGTATTTTAATTCTAATTTAGTGATGTAACTTAAACTCCTACGTCAAAAGTATTAAAGGGTCCTTTTTAGAATAATAATAATAGTGATAAGTATAAGAGAGAGAGATATAAATGCTTATGGCCTAGATATCTTAGGTATGTAGATCATAGGGGCTTGTTTCTGCTCAGGGCAGATTCACCAGATCGGTTCACCTAACTTCTTACCACATAACGACTTACGAATCTTGTCGACGTAACCCACTTGCATGGAAGGACTTACGACATATGTGTAACACACCACCCGAAGAGGGGATTTCTGTCTCTTTCACTCGCGCAGACCTTGAGGCTCTGTACCAAAAACGAGAAGGCGCCCGGACCCGCGAGCGAATCCTAATGCACCAGTTGGAGATTGCGAAATCCAAGCTGACGATCACTAGGCAGGACCTGGAAGCCGGCCGGGGCGCGGGAAAGATCTTGGCTGCTCAACTCGACGCCGCATGGGCCGAGATAGCTGAAGCCAATGAGAAAATCGACAATATGGCGAAGGAACTGGAGCGCAAGAGCCAATTTGTTGATAGCTACTGGCGAGACTGGGTCAAGTACGGAAGCCGGCATACCATGCAGGCGGAGAATACTAGACTGAAAGCTGAGTTGCAAGAGGCTCGGACCGCGATAAAAACCATGAAATACGGTTAAGATCTTTGAAACGTAAGTACCTTGTATAACGAGCGTTACAGTAAGGAGCATACGCATGGGAAAGAGGACAATCACAAGACGACATGGGAGCATAAAACAGGCTCGTGGTAGGATTAAAACTCAGTTTGACTCGCACTCACTCGTCATTTGCAAATCACTAAGGCCTTATGCCTCTCAACACATTCCGCTGGATCAGCCAATCATGGATACTCGGCCGGCTATCCTTCGAGAAATTAAGGAGACTTATCAACCATGTTTTTCGTCGAAGACACACACTGTGTAATCGCGCCTCCGCTTTCGGGGTATTACGCTGCAAAAAAGACCTTACACAAAGCCGGCTTCAGTACGCAGGGGAGTGACCGGCACGGTTTACCGCTGTCTCATACTGATCACACGGTGATTGCGATCATCCGACCTTGGTTCACTTGGTTAGAATCGATGTGGCTCTATCACAAGGCGACCAACGTCTGGCTGGGTCCTAATTCGGAGCTAAGTCGTGAGGTGGTAGGCGCTAAGCTCAAATATTTCTACGGCTTGGTCGACCTGGTAGCGGAGAATCCTGGGATCATCGAGAAAACATGGTCGCCAATTCTGTCGGCTGCTGACGTCGTCGTTTCCTCCGTGGGGCTCTCAGCGTGCCTCTCACGAGCCTTTGGGACGAAAGTGGCTCGGAGTACTCGAGAGCAGCCAGAGTGCCTTAGAGAGCGTCACCAGCTTCCTGCGTGGTCTTCGATTCAGCTTCAGAAGATCACTAAGGCCGAAGTGAGGATTGGCAACCTAGCCGGTGGCGTCTGGAGAAAGTCTCGGGGATGGCCCGTGGAGGTCGAGGAATACCGCGAGGCGGACGGTGATCTCATGCGGATCTTGGCAACCTGACTGATACCCTTCGACCTCATTTGGACCTTAGGGATCTCTAAGGTCGAGATCGCTGGTCTAAGGTCGGGGCACACCGGCGAGAGTGACCTACCCATCATCTCTCTCCTCGCTCCTATTTATAGGAGCGAGAGAGGAGAGAGGTGGTGGTTACTCTGCCGAGTGCATGCCAGCAGATGAAAGGTGGAATAAGGCATGGAAAGAGAATTAGGTGAGATCATAGGTGGCGTCTGGAGAAAGTCTCGGGGCTGGCCCGTGGAGGTCGAGGAAGTTGTTAGATAGCCCGTGGAGGCCAAGGAAGTTGACGCCTGACTCTGCTTGAAACATACTGACTATCTCAAAGAAGAGAGCGTGATACAACCTACTGAAGATTCATGTCCGTGATGGGACTGAGCCGATCGCGCACTAGCTTTCCGCTGGTGCGCGATCATTTTCCACCTTCTGCCAGTACGCGATATGCTTCGCGTGCATTCGCAGCAACCCCTTTTCGTCATCTTGGGCGTCTGCTTTCCGATCATACGGACCATGGTCGGGCCAATTGCTGGGGAGCCCAATGATCCAATAGCCGTCTTTTCGCTTGACGATCTTGCTCATACTGTCCTCATTCGTTTAAGCTCTCTTCGGAGATGTCGAGCAACGGCGCCCTTACGGTTCTTCTCGATTTCTTTTTCGAGACCTTTACAGGCGCGATAGACCTTTGCAATGTGTCTCGTCTTGGGGTCGACCTTCGCCACACAGCCGCAATACGCCTCGTGAACGACAAATGAACTCGTCATTTCACCACCTAATTGATTTGGGCAGGTTATTGTAAATCGTGTCAGCCGTGTACTCGTGGCGAAAAGCTTTTAGGATGTTTCCCGACTGTCGGGCTTTTCGGTCTTTGATACAGGACCGGCAGTAAACTCCGATCATCCTGACCGTGATGACGGGCTTGAATCCTGGAGTGGCGCCCCAAAGTCGCCGCGCTGCGCGCCAGGGGCCCGCGTCGATGTAATAAACAAGATCGGCCAGTTCGGTAAGGTCGCACCCGTCTGGATTTTTGGCGATTTCTCTCGCTTGTTCGTCAGTGATCATATTACGACCTCCTTCTTGGAGGGGGTAGTACGATAGAAAAAGCACGGTCCAATGCCTCGTTGTGCGTCCGTTCGTCCCTGACCAGTGGATGCTCCGCGCCCTGCAAGCTCTTATTACTTCGGTCGACCTGTTTGAGAAGTTCAAGTTCCTCTTCGTTGCAGTGGAAAACTGAGCCATTTCGTTCTACCATCATCATGGTCCTCTCTTTCCGGGGAAGTAAAAAGTATCCAAAGGGCGGGCCAAGTACATTACGAGGCCCGCATTCAGGATACTCAGTCGTATCGCTTCCAATTGTACTGGAGTCCGGGCAGGTCCCGGACCGCGTTAGCGATAGCTTCTTTCTCGGTACGGCCCGAGTAGAAATGCTGAGTTCGCCCGTTGCCTAAAAGCACATAAGCGCGAACGCAACACGGTATCGCCACTGGGTGGCCATGCTCGTTCGGCTCGACTCTGCTCTTCACGACTCGCGTCCCTGCGAGAGTTTCCATAACTTTCCTTTCTATGTTAGAGGAAAATGGACACCCCTCAGTGCTCCATGGAGCAGAGAGGGGCATCCATGCCCTAGCGAGCCTTATGTCGCAAGCTTCAAGTTGTCGCTGACGCCACAGCGTGCATCGAACAGGCCGTGAAGCTTCTGGGTCCGTTGCGCCAACTCGCTAACGTTCGGGAATTGTTTAAGAATCTCGGTGAAGGCGTTGAAACCGCGCCACCCGGTCTGACCATCTTCGGTGAACTCGTCATGAATTGGCGTCCGCCATTCGTGCAGGACGTTTTTCAGCTTTGTCACCGGGATAGCCCCGACGTCAACCGCGCGGACAAGGAGATCGTGGAACGAGTTGTCAGACATGTCGGCGCGCTTGTAGCATGCGATACGATGATCTTGGGACTTTCGCAAGTCGCCGATACTGCCAACAGCACGATGGATCAGGCCGCGTAAATCCCTCTGGACGTATCGGGAGTGCCTTCTCATAATTGTGACTTCACCAGAGAAAGCGAGGTTATCGCACACGAACACGCCACTTCCAACCGCCAGACCAACCGCGAATGACTTGTCGTGCGAGTTCCGTAGGCCGATCACCAGATTATAGTCGGGGTGCTGCTCTCCATTGACGACTTCGAGCATGCCGAAGTAGCGGTCCCCATCAGACATGAGGGAGTGAGACTCGCTAACGACTTTAAATCCGGTTGTTACCAATTCGGAAGTGACTGATTCCACAAGCTGACCATGTGGAACCGGTTGCCATTTTCTGTTTGGTTCAGGCGTCGGGACGTTACAGACTTGCTCTAGGTCCACTAAATGAGCGCCGGCGTGCAAGGTGAGGTTCATAACAAGCATCTCCTTGGGGGTAAGAGAAAGAACAGTAGACACCACAATACTAATCGGATGTCTTGGTTTCGTCAAGTGGCGGTTTTAGAACAGCACAAATCCAGGTGCCATCATTGTAATAGCTGTCTCCGTAATGTACGCATTCTCTAGCGCTGACGAATGGCCCGGTATAACAGTACCCCTCCACAGCGTTGCCGGAAAGTAAAATGAATTGCTCTTTCATAGCTCTTCCCCTTATTGAGACTGAACGTCTAACGGGCTTGAAACGACAAGTATCAAACCTCGATGGGGCCTTCCCGCGCTCGTTAGGCGCCAATCTGGAAGGCCATATCGAGCCTTGAGGTCTCCAATCTCAATAAGACGGTCCGATGATAGAGTAGGCAGCGTAAGCAAGTGAAGCCACGATAAGGAGGGCTACTACGCCCATTTCAGTAATCGCATACACGGTTTTGAGAATCTCTTTCATTATCCTATCCTTCTAACAGATGCCAAAAAATACTAAGGTAACACGAATGATACAAAACAGTATCATGCCGACAAAGAGCAGAAAGGCAATTGTCTCGCCGATGTCTTGGAGCGTTTGACGTGGATACTCAAAGTAGTGATCCGCAGCCACTAAAACGGGAAAGATCACAAAGAAGCAAAGAATACTGACGTAAAGTAATTCCATTGCTCTATCCTTCTAGAAAGGTTCTGTGATAACGTCTTAACATTGCCTTCCACCTAATGGGCGAGGTCCCTTTAGGTGCCGAGGGCTCCGGATTAGTGCGTCCGGCTGTGTCCCACTTCCACCAGCGCCTGGCGGTATCAAGTTGTTCAACGTTGTTAATTGCTGCTTGTCGTTGTAACGCGTTCCGAAAATGGTACATTAGTTAAACCTCCCAGGAGAATGTTTTGCCTTGTTTCCCGTGCGCTTCAATCCAGATATTACGCGCCTTGCGCGAGGTCCCACAGCAAAGCATGCAATCGGCACACTGGCGCCCCTTCATAGCGGGGCAGGCTACCGTATCGAGTTGAAAGAACTTTCGCCCTTGCGGTACCACAAGAAACGAGCGCCAACCGCGAGTAATGGCTTGTTCATGTTGCTCTGGCGTATCGGCGGAATACATGACGAGCTCCGCTAGCGCGTCAGCACGATTGCACGGGATATCGAGCATGCTATGCGAGTATCCAGTTTGACTGATCGTGTATCTCACGAGCCGCCGTAAAATTGGGATGGGGATTGCTGCCGGGTCGCCGTACGCGCCAAGCCGGATCTTACGACCACGCAATAAGTGGTTAGATTGCGCGGGAGATAAAGCGGGATAGCTCCCCCTTCGGTACGTGTTCCAAACCTGCTTCGGTGCTTGCCCAACGTTGACATAGCAAGTCCGACCTTTAAAGCTGTCGCCCTGCAATGGGCAATTACCGCATACTCCAGAGTTTCGCCGATTCACTAGTGCGGTTACCGGCGATACGTTGCGCGGGATAATCCACAATTGTAGCAGGTCGCCTGTTTTTCTGTTTTTTGTCTTACGGTTAGTCCCCGTCACGATTGCAATGATGGGCGACTTGTCGCCGATTAGACTTGGACCGTCGTACACAATGAATCCATTGGTTGACATTGGTTCATCCTTCGATCATGTGTGGGAATTGTTTCCGAAGCTTGCCATAACGAAAGCTGACCTGTTTATAGCCCGCTTTAATTAGTTGCGAGCGGTTAGCCGACTTGCCATCCCAGCGTGACGACATGTCGTTTAGGGTGAAGTCCTTGTCATCATCGAAATCAGTTAAGACCGCTGAACGTGAGCGGTAGTCGCGACCATAGGCCGGGGTGAGTGTGCAGTACATAGCTCATTTCTCCAGTGAGAGGATAGGGAAGTCCCTCTAAGCTCCGCAGAGCTTAGAGGGACTTCCTTGTCCCGACTTATCTTATTCCCCCAAATAAAGTTGAGCTACGTATTCGAGTAAGACAGATTCTTCGCAGCGATATTCCGTCCAAGGCTTAAACCAATCTTGGACCTCCAGCTTCGCTGTAGTGGGTTCATGAAACCAACCTAACTCACCAACGATGCGTACGGCTGGCCCGCCAGAGGTGAGTAAAATACGATATTCTGTTGCCCTGGGACTTGAACTAGGTATCCACCAGCCGCCGAGTTCAATACTGAGCGGATCTTCCTCGATTCGCTGTTGAGCCTGCTCCTTATCTTCGCAGCCTCCGGCAGCTTCTTTTAGATTGGCTAGTTCTTTCGCGTCGTCTTCACTGAAATCTAGTTGGTTGCTTTCATAATCGTCGCGAAGTTCCGAAAGCCGATCAAAATCTACATTGACTGCAGCCAACATTTCAGCGATTGAACTAAAAACAGGTTTGCCAATCTCATCTGCCCAGTGTTCGGTTGCCATAACTTAGTTCTCCAATGTGAGAGGAAAGGGAAGTCCCTCTAAGCTTCGCAAAGCCTAGAGGGACATCCATGCCCCTACTTCCTAGCAACCAATGCAAAACCACCATTCGCCGAGTACCTCGTTGTGGTATAGCCTACCGCTGTTGTTTTCGTCGGCTTGGTACGCTTCCAAGCTTTCGTAGTGTTCGATTTCGCGCAAGTCGCCCGCAATAAACTGTAGGATCAACGCGTTGGTTTCGTCCCAAGTCCAATTTTGAATCTCGTCTTTGGTCCACGCGCCGAACTCGGCGAGCCACCCTTTTGCTTCGCGTATCTCGTGGCAGGTCGTCAAAAGCGGGCGAAGCTTTGCTTCCGCTACGGAATTGTTCCATGTAATCGTCCCAGCGTCTGGACCTAGTTCATGTTGCGATGCGCTGAATTGTATCATGTCTTCGCGATTGTCACTATAGCGGGTTACGTCGATTTCCATGATCATGCTCCAATGTGAGAGGAAAGGGAAGTCCCTCTAAGCTTCGCAAAGCCTAGAGGGGCATCCATGCCCTGATTAGTTAACCACATTTTATTGGCTCAGTGAATAGCTTGTGGGGCGCGTCGCGCCAGATGTGACAGCCGGTAGTCGAATGTTGGTCGTGAATCTCCTGCGGCGATACTGCGCGGTAAGCATCACTTGTGATCAACTGTCGTGAACCATCGGGTACGACGTAGGAAAACTCGACATGTTGCCAGATTTGCTGATAGAGAGCTTCCCAATATCCACGTACTTCACATTGTGCCCAGCGCGGTAGTCGCTTGAAAGTATCCTCCCTTAGGACATTAGTCATATAAAATTCACAAAGGTCGTCATGCGTCCGTTGAAAACGGATCGCGCTGTTGAAGAGGTTACTACATTGCTCTTGGTAGTTTTTGATCAGCTTGATAATTCTTTCTGTCTTCATGATCATACTCCAATGTGAGAGGAAAGGGAGAGTTAGGTGTCACGAGTCCACTTTACATATCTGCCGTCCGCGAGGTCAAGCGTAATTAGGCCGCGTCCTATTTCGATGCCTTCGCTGTACAGCAAATTGACTAAAGATTGGCGAAGTTCTGCTAGTTTAGCGACGCACAACGCGCGATCAAGCGTAATTAGGCCGCGTCCTATTTCGATGCCTTCGCTGTACAGCAAATTGACTAAAGATTGGCGAAGTTCTGCTGGGCTAGCGACGTACGAAAGATCGCTGTCGTCCATGTTACCACTTTCTTCATGTTCATCGCTGTAGAAAATCGACCATGTTCGTCCCGTGTTTTCAGGGTCTTGTGAATACCAATATATCTTTACCTTGTCAGCGATGCGATTATTGTTTTCCTTCATCTTGTACTCCGATGTGAGAGGAAAGGGAAGTCCTTCCGAACTCCGTAGAGCGCGGAAGGACTTCCTTGCCCCCTTTCCTAGTTCGACTTGATACGTAACCGCTTACCATTGCGGTTCAGGCGGATGGGGTGGCCAAGTGGGCGCTGTGGTTCTACTCGTGTTGATCGACTGCATCGAACGAGTGGCCCGTACGGATCATATGACGGTATGTCAACATCCTCTCGCAGCTTTGGTTTTGAGTACTCCAGTTCATTGATGAGTTTTCGCCCACATTGGCGGCACGTGCGACCGACTCTGAACGTCAGGTTGCAGGGTTTGCATTCAAGCATGTCAATTCTCCAATGGTAAGAGGAAGGGTTAACGTTCGTAGTCTTCGCGCGTGAGAACATGGACGTTGATCGAACCAACCTGGCACTTCATGCCTGGTTTTTCGTAGCATCGTGCGCTAGTCTTAATCCATGGACCGTGTTCCATGCCACTATGTGAGAAGTTGGAACGATCAAATTCGAAAGACTGGTTTAAAGCGAGGTCGCGAAAGCGCGTCACGGAGGTGTCCGCGGTGCCGATATGTTCCCACTTCGGTTCATCGTCCTCCATCAGGGTGACAGGCTCGCCACTAGCCCGACCGTAGTCGTCTTGGCTTTGTCGCTTGTATTCGCTGTAGGTTCGCTTGGCTTCGTTCCAGTCGTTCCCGCTATAAACGGTCCCGATGTTGCCGCAGATCACTTGGTAATCCACTTCGATCTTCATGGCGCTTTTCCTTTTTGTGAGAGTACTGGTCTTGTATTCGCATTCTCTACTGTCACCTTCGCAAGTCAATAGAAAATCCGTACAGAAATACAGAATAAGTGAAATACTTTTTGTTAGGTGGTCGCTCGATACATTGACTATCGCAGCCGGCGCGCGGCCGATCGAGCAAGGAAGTCGATAGAAAAGCAGGTCGTATCGATCGTCTTCAGTGACACTGAAAGCCTACTTATGCGAGACTCAACTGTCTCATAAAACGATCGTTTTCTGATATAGATTATCTATCTATACGCGCAAACCTACCCCGCCAGGCTATGTGTGGCACCTGGCACGAATATGGCATGATAGCGAGCGCTTGAGCCAGTTGAAGAGAGGTGGGGCCGGCGAGATTCCATCGTTGGATGCTTACTAGACCGACCTCTACAAAGGTAGTAGATCGCGCGCGAAAGCGATTAGAAGTGGTAGATCGCGCGAGTTTCCGCTTAGAATGCGCGCGTTCGAGCGCAGATTGTTGCCAGAACCCCCGGGTGCCATGCGCCCTAGTACCTATTGGGGAGCCTCGGCGCGCGCATAACTTTTTTCGTGCCGAACGTCGTAAGTTAAGACTACGAAAGAACTTACGATGCTTTGCTCTGAATGGCAAAGGGGCGACAAAGGAGTGAAAGTGGTCGATACCGCCTGAGAGGCCCTCAGAGGCCGCCTAACGACCTCGAGGGCACGGGGTGTCTGAGGGCCCCCAATCGCCGTAATAGTCGCATTGGAACCGGTCCATGTCCTCATACCGGTAGTAATCATCCAGATATTCGCTGTCCAAATATTCTTCGATACTTTCGTCCGCCCAATTCCGATAACGTTCTTTTTGGCTCTGGTTATGTCTCCAGCACCAAAAGCATTTACACCGACGATTTAAGCACCGCCAACTGAGAAGGGGATCTTGACCTGATCGCTTTAATCGGTGCTCAGCGGCGCCACGTCGGTCTTGTGGTCTGCGATACATAGCACTCAATCTTTTTTTGCCAGGAAAAGACCCAAGATGACGAGCCCAATCGCGATCGAGAAGTGTCCCTCCATCCAGAAGAACCCGGCGAGAATGAATAAACAGAGGTGCTTCATTCTATGCTGTCCTTCCAGAAGAAGAACAGTGTCACGAGCAGGCATGCCACGGTAAGGTAGACGAGAGTCATTTCCATGGGTTATCCTGCATTTCTAGGCGAATTGTTAGGTGTTAGACGCCTTATGGTAGCTCTCTTCAAAACGGCTTAATGACCCGCTCTGGATTGTCATCGATCCACACGTCTACGCTGTACTCATGCTCGGACAACATGAACTCTTCTTTCGCGCGTCGGTTAGTGTAAAAGATCGGGCACGGAACGGGATCGATAATTTCTTCTTCGCCTTCAGGATATTCAAAGGGGTCAAATCGAGAGGTGACACAAATCACCCGATGGCCGCGATCAACTAGAAGATCAATGATCGCGGCCCAACACTCCGGATCAAGCGTGTACGTGTCATCGTAGTCGATTGCGACTTTCATAACGTAAGCTTCCTCCGCTGTTCAATAAAGAAGTTCAGTCTCGGCTGAATTAAACCTAACAACGCGTTCGCAAGCGCGTAGTCGCTAAATATATTTAAAGAGTCGAGGGTAGTGATTGACGTCTTGCAACCACGACGCATACAATCGGCGCCAGTGACTGACGTCATGCAATCACCGCAATCGGCTTTGTATGATCGTCCCGAAAATTCTACGTACCACACCGGCTTGGTTTCTGACGTGTTACTATTGTATTTTTTAAGCTTCTCGATAGCTGATCGACAAATGTTAATCTGTTTAGTTAGTTTATCGAACTCGTTACAAACTTTCTCGATAGACTTTCTTGTTGCTTTATCCATGCTAATTCAAAGCTTTCTTTCACGTTGGTGGGTTTAGATTTGCGGAGTATGGCGAAGCCAAACGCCGAACTGCAACCTTCTGCAAAAGAACGATTATAGAATCTTAGCTCAGTGATGATCCAGTCATTGTCTAAGTGTTCCTTAATGAGCTTGCTGAAGCTTCTGTCGTCGACGATTTTCTTCTGTAACACTTTGTACTCGTACACGCTTTCTCCTTTTACAGGCTTCCAGGTGGGGCGTCTGTGACGGCGTGGAGAATAGCCTCAGCCTCAAATAGATCGAGCCTTCTCTGGGCAACTGTTACCTCTGCCGTAGCCTTGGCTTGTCTTCGTCGCGCGTTGGAAATCTCTTTCTTTAGCGTCTGTTTTTTAAGTTTCAGGTATCTCGATTTGAGTTCCAGGCATCTCGATTCTTTATCGCTAAGCATTAGAGACTTCTCCTGCGAAGGGTTTTCAAAAACAATGGACCGTCCGGGTCTCGAACCCGGATTCACCTGATTTTCTACAGGCCGCTCTACTTGGCGTACCGGTCCAACCTTGATTAGTTTTGCCGTCCCAAAATGCTTGCCAGCGACCTTCCGGGAGGTTCTTCGCCTGGCTCATGGGTCAAGTCTCACAAGGCTTAGACTCGTGCTTCCACTTTATTGCTTTTTTTGTTCACTGTCATTCAGATTCTCACTTCCTGGGGCTGATGTTAAAACTTACGGAGGATCTCCCGTTCCGCCTCCACCGCCTCCACCGCCTCCATTTAATACATCAAGCACGCTGGAGAACCAAACTGCGGCGCACACAAATTCGTCGTAGGCTTGCTGCATCAGATCTTTCGCCATTTCAATGTACCCGGTCGCAACCACGAAATCGTCGGCGCCCTCCCAGAAGTGATACTCGGCGGTAATCCAGTCTTCCAGTATCATAGCGTCACTGCCGGCGATTTGATTGTTGATCCCGCTCGTTGCGTATGGCACTGATTCCGCAAAAGCATCAAGCGACTCAGTGAAGTAAAAGTTACCAATTGTTATGTGGGTGTCTCCCGGGTCAAGTGGCTGTCCTTGGTAGTTGGGGTGATTCACGATGCTGTTGCGGTACGACATGGCAATTGTATATGCATGGAGCGTACTCGCCTTATATGCCTCGTACTCGAACGAAGCGTCTTCAATCGCTTCGTAAGCCTCCATACATGCAACTTGTGCATCAAAGACGCTCTGAGGCTGGGCGGATACGGCCGGCGCGATCAAGAGTAAAATAGAGAGCAGTAGAAATCTCATGCAGTCTCCTTCAAGGGCTAGGTTTCTAGTGGCATTTTCTTAAGTTTCGGTATCCCGAACGCCGGGCCGCTATCCAAGAGGGATTCAGCGACAAACTCGATCACCCCAAGTAGTTCTTCATTCTCCTTGACCACCTTTTGGTACTCTGAGATTAAAAACGCGTTGCCAGCGAGTGAGCATGTGAGGACGAGAACCGTGAGCCAGATCAATAGCGATGAGCGTAAGGAGCGCTTTCGCACATTCTTTGTATCATTCAGGGCGTCTTCCAATTCCCTGTAATCATAGACCCTAACAGGTCCGACAAAGCTATTAGTGATTCGTGTCATTTTCCCCTTCCTTTCTTGGGACGGCATCGTCGGGCGACTGTTCCCTTTTGCTGCGTGGCGTGGTCAACAGTCTAATGGCTTCCTTCCACATCGCTACTGAACCCTCGTCTGGCATTTGTTTGACGACCTGGTCGATGTCCGCCCTAAGCCACTGAATCTCGCCGGCATATTCCTCCAGCATGATTGCGGCGCGCTCACTGACTTCTTGCTCAACCTCGTAGGCGCGGCGGTAATGGTCTTCGTTGGTATAAAGATCAACCAAGTGGGTGGCAAGGTTCGCTGTCCACTCTTGACCTGGTGTCTTGGAGAGGCCCATTAACCACTGAACTTTCACTCGTTGTTCTTCAGTCAGAACGTAGTCGTGTTTCGACATTCACTACACCCTCAACCCCTTGCGGTCGTTCGCTTTCTCTCAAGGAGCATTCTTCTTGTCTTTTCGCGGTTTCAGTCCTGAACATACGAGTGCAGACTTTGGCAGCCTCTTTCGGAGACTTGCCTTCACACGGTGATGGGCAAAGTAAGGAGCATTGCATAATAGGTGACTCACCGTAGTGACCTCAACGTGGCCAAGGCGTTCGGAAGGTTGGAGCATCGGAAGTCGATCATGTCGTTGACCATTGGATGCTCATGGATATTTCCTTCGGGCATGACGCAGATTACCGGCTTTCGAAGCGCTCGGGCCATGCCGAGTTCGAGCATGGTGCCAATCGAGACACGATAGAGCCACTTTTTAAGATCATCCACAGCCCATAAGTCCCAAACAATTGTAAGAAACCGCATAGCTTGCTCGATTTCCTTATTCTCTGGCAAGTCAGCCAGATTCATGAGGATTACGTCAGTGGAACGGCAGTCCCAGGAATCTCGTCTGTTGATCCCTTTGTCGCTCGTGAGGACACGGTGGGGCTCACTATTGTCCTCCAGGTCGTTGTACGAATCGGCGATGTCACCTTTATTCTCGAGGAACTCTTTTGATCGCATTGGAGAAAGGCAGACGAATTCGTCCTCGAGTTCTTTAGTAACGTACTCTCGCCAGTCCGTGCAGCCCTGGTACGAGCAGCCAGTTATCGGTCCGGCGAGGTAAACGGTAAGGACGCGTTGCATGTGTGTTCTCCTTCCAGAAAAAAGACTCCCCCTGGCCTGCTGGTATTTGACGCCGGCCAGGGGAAGCTTTGCTCTTCCGGTCCTTGAGTACAAGGATCGAAAGAGAGCTAATTACCGAATGGACGGATCAGGTACGGCCAGAGTCGGCGCGTCCTCGTGCTTGATCCAGAGATTGAAGCCTTGCTCGGCGAGCATTGCTTCGCGTTCAGCACGACTGATGTACCCGCCGGTCTCGTAGCCATTCACGTCAGACTTACTGGTGGCGCGTTTGACGACAGACTCAATCGGCAGGTCGGAAATCTCATCGAAGTCGAGTGCCTTGGCTTCCGAATTAACAAGGTACTCGAAGCCGATCGCCTTTGCCCACTTCACAATCCGCCTACTCGGTACGATGTAGTTGAATGAATCAGTGTTCGTAATGCCCAGGGTGAGCATGCCGACGTATTCACCGGTTTCGCGATCAACTACCATTCCTCCACTTGAACCGGGCAGCGCCGAGACGGTTGTCTGCGTGTAGGGCAGTTCGTCGAACATTCGCCCTTGCGCTGCGATAATTCCTTCTGTCAGGCTGTTATGCCCGAGTTGCTGGCCGCTTGGCGATCCACAGTGAAAAACTTCCTTCCCAACTGGCGGAAGGGCGTCGAGGAACTCGAGCGTCTCCTCTTCCGTGAACTTGTCTGGCCAGAGGACCAGAAGAGCGGCGATGTCGTACTTTGGAGAAGTCGCGATAACGCGGCAGTACAATGTCTGTTCCCCGACAGTGGCGCCGTCGATGACTCGCTCCTGCGTGACCTTGCACTTGTCGTATCTGACTTCCTTATATTCTTTGCCGACTTCGATTCGTGTTGTAACTCGACGGAGGTCGTCGATGACGTGGTGTGCCGTAAGTATGAACGCGTAGGTTTTTCCTTCAATTTCGCGCGCGAGGATTGTGCCGCTACCGGATGTTCGGTCGGTCTTGACGGTAACTGCAATCTTTTGCAGGTGGCCGGGGACTTCATCTGGTTCAATACCGTTCGCGGTTGCAAGCATCGCGGCGACAATCGCCAGTGACAGGATCAATTTCATCGTTCTTTTCTCCTTCGGGTTACTGAAATAACTGATTGCCAAATCTAAAGGTAAGCGAAGTACTACTCGTTGTCAAGAGCCGCTTGGGGTAATCTTGGAACTTCTTCCACTGTCCCTAGAATATCTAGTAAACAACGAAGACAAAAAATTCCGGAAAGATTTTCGTGGCCGCTGACTCGCAGCGTGTCTTTCCAGCCGGTCCAACTGTGCCCGTTCGAACACTTCCACGTCCTCTTTGGAGGGGTAGATGGCGAGCAGGGGGTGGAGAGCGGGAGGTCCCTGCTCGACTCCGCCCTCCAATCCATTTCCCCGAAGGGGATTTTTGGATTGCTTGAGCCAGGATCTGTCGTCATTACCTCGGTCCTTTCGAAAGGCATCCGCGAGTTCGGGGTCTATCTGTTCTATTCGGTCAGTCTGCCATTCGGTCAGTCCTTGCGAAAAGAAACTATCGAAGATAGTCCCTTCGTCGTCAGGATTTTTGATTGGGCTGCACGTCACTTTCGCTCTCCTTTTCAATCTGGCCGACGCTCCAGCCGGCCCATAAGCGAGACCCATCTGGAGCCCTAGCCCTTGAGAGAACAACTCGCCACCCCGCGCGGTCGAGCGGGATACGATTCTGGAGAATCATTGTGCTTCCCGAGAATTTTCGAACGATGGCACAGAAACGAGATTTCATGTAGTCGCCTTCTTGACTTTATCCGCGAGCCTGGCAGCACTAGTTGAAATTGCATTAGAGTGTTCGCAAGCTCCCGCTAATTGTTGAAGAAGCGAGGAATTTTCTTTCTTCAGATTATGCATGACTTGCGAATTCTCTTCTTCCCGATGGAGCCACTCGCCCGAGAGTTTTCCGAGAGCTCTCCTTTGGAGCATGATCTCCTTGGTTATATGTATGATGATGTTCGACTTATCTTGTAAGACTTGGTTATATCTCATGAGGAGTGTCGTGGATAATTTTCTAATCTTCTTCAGCTCCTCTTCCTGATTAAGATAGGCGAACGCCAGGTCGCCGAGCGATTCTCTCTGGCCGGAAATCTCAATTAAGAGATTGCGCTGCATATCGAGAAGGTTCTTCTTCTCTCTACACAGGTATTTAATGACACGTTTATTGACTTTCAGCGTTGACCTAAAGCTTAGTACCCAGGTCGCCAAAGCAAAGGTAATGATAGCAGTGAGACAAGCAAGGGTAGAAAAGAATAGCGTCAAGACATCACCGCCTTTTAAGAGGAGAAAAAGGTTAAACTCTTTCAATGAACATCATGTCGATCGGCATTACTTTTTCAATGGGGGTCCACCGCGCGATCCTTGATCCGCTATTGGACAGGTGTACTACTATTGACGTCGCCTTCAGAATGAACCCACCGTGCCATTTTCCTTCATCACAAATGACGCCGAAGTGTCCGCAAGCCATTTCTTCGCTGGTGACGAATTCGTCTGAGCCTGTCCAGAGGGCTGTCGGCATTCTCGTGATGACGGTATCAAAGGCAGTTGGCACGACTACTATACCTTTGTGTTGTACTACGTCCCAAGGTCGTGTTAGGTTCACGAACCAATCTTCCGCTGCACGATATACGACATTGTCGATCGCATACTGACGACTTTCAACAATGATGGCGGTTGCGCCGATTGACAAATTGCTAATTTTGATTCCATGTTTTTTCGGTTGCATTTTGAATTTCAACATTTCTTCTCGTTACTCGCTTTCTTTTTCTTTACGGGTGGCGAACCCCAGGCGATGGCGTCCCAGTTTTTCTGTAACGTCTTCGGATCGACTGACGCCGGCCGAGGTTGGTCCCCCTTGCCGGCAGCGCTAGGTTTGAAACTCACGAATCTCTCCCATGAATTCTTTGAAAAGGCTTAGGTTGTGGTCTTCCATGAAGTGTCGGCGATTCCGCTTTCGGCCGACTAGGAAGGCATACCCACCGAACTCTCTCCAATTCCTGCAATTCGTTTCGTTATCGTCCACGAGGATGGCTCGTTGGGCGTAAACGTGCTTGTCGTGAACTGGAATGAAATTCTGGACAGGCAGCGAAGGGTGTATCCATCGCATGAACCATTCGAACTTGCCAGAGTAGCAGCCACAACATGGCCAGGGAGTGGTCAAAATACTGCAACTGGTGTCGTCGGACATGAAAGCATGCTGAAACATTGCCATGCCGTCACCCAGTGCCTTGAGGTTTGACCACCAGTCGTGAGTCTCTAGGGGCTCCCAGAATTCCTCCTTGGTCATGCCAAGACATTCTGGTAAGTCCCAGAATTCGCCTCCGCGACAATCGGGGTTTTCATCGTACCAGGCCGGCTGTCCGTGCGTGGCTAGCGCGCCGCCGGCGAAGTCCACGAGAACGTCGTCAAGATCGAAAAAGATTTTCAGCATGGCGGAAGCTCTTCTCCTGCTAGTTCGTAGAGGACTCGCCTGGCGAGGTCGTAGGTTGCATATCGTTGCATCGTATATTTCTCGGCATCGTCGAAGAAGACGATTTCCCAGAGTTCGTCGCGAGCCTCGATGTAGGCGTCTACCTTTTTTCCGAAAGCGAGATGTCTACTTTTGATCAGCATGCCTACCTCAAGTTGACGTCGAGCAAGGGCTTGCCGTCCGCCTCGCACAGCTTGGATTCACCGTCGCCGTCTACATTGTAGACGAGGTTAATTGTCTTTGAATCCTTCGTGAAAGCCTTTAGCGCGTCGCCACCGAGTCCGCTTTCCTTCGCTCCACTGCGGAGAGCCTGTGGGCCAGCCTTAGCCGTGATCGTTACTTTCATTCTTCACCTCGAGCTTGACGGTATTGTGTTTCTGAGCGAAACTAGAATTACGGGAAGTTCGCTGCCAAATCCCATGGTAGCATTACTTTTTAGCGAATGCAAGCGGGAAAAAGGGAAAATGCTAAAAGAAACAACCTTCTACGGGGATGTGTATCGCATACGTAGGAGTGGAGCCAACCCGAAGGTTAAGAGGCAGTGGGTATGTCGGCGGATCTTTCTCGAAGGGCGCGCAGCGGATTTCATTACTCTGCGCCGGCTACTCGTATCTTCAGGCGTTGCAACCTCTTACAGGAACTCGTTTTGGCCTGCGGCTAAGAGCGAGTACTTCGGGTATAATGGGGTAGAGGAAGAACAAAAGATCTGTGCTGAATTGGAGAGCATCCAAAATGTGAACAGGAGAGAACAACTCATGGAGACAGAACAATTGCAACTGGAGAAGAGAGAGCGAGAATTTGACGAAAGTGTGTCGTACGCGGACGCGATGAAGTGGGCGTTCGAGAACTGGCCACGATACATTAGAGTGAAAAAGACGGGTCAGAATGAGTATATGCGTGAAGACGAGATGCACGCGAAAGCACCAAGTCTTGGCGCCGTTGGTTTATTAGAGTATGCTAGGCAAAGCTTGGACAAGTTCCAAGGTTTGGCAGCTAGAGTCTTATCGAAAGGTTCGCAGGCCGAGGTCTCCGAGGAGGAAAAGGACGTTATTTGTGACGATGGCGTCGAAGACCTGAAGCGAGTACTACAGTCTCTCGACTAAGGAGTGAACATGTGGTCCACTGCGTTCGGCTGGCTCGGGCAATTCGTTGGCCTACTCGGCTCCACGATCCCTCAGTACTTTCACCACGAGGTAATGAATGTTGCTGTTTCTATCAAGCGGGGCAAGCAAGTACAAGTGCTCAAGTATGGGATCACGTGGTTTTGGCCTTTCTGGACTGAGATTTATCATCGCGCGGCAAACGTCCAGACGAAACGAATACCGTCCCAGACCCTGACGACCTCTGATCGCACTCGCGTTATCGCCGGTGGCGTGGTAAGATATCACATAGATCGCGAGGACGAAGCTGCAATTCGCCAAGCAATGGTAGAGACTGACGACGTTGATCGCGCCATCGTTGACGAGACACTTGCTGTTTTCTGCGAATTCATAACCGGCCACGAATTTGAGGACCTCTATAAGAGCGAAAGGAAGGCGATCAATACGAAGATAACGGCTCGTGTTCGTGCTGAACTAAAACGCTACGGCGTGTACGTGGATCGTGCGCAGATCACAAATTTGTCAACCTGTACAACACTCGCTATCGTTCGCACTGATGCGGCGTATAGCGATGGCGACTATGAGGAGGAAGCATGAACTGGACGAAGAAGATTACAGCCAGGTTAATCAAACTCCATGATTCCGGATGCACGCTAGGCCAGGTCGCCGAGGCGATGGGCATCACCGAAGACAAGGTCAGTGGTAAGTTGACACGTCTTCGAAAGGATGGAAAACTGAAGACGAAGGACGAAATCAAGCGAACTAAGAACCCAACTATTGCAGCGCTCTCCGCCCAGGTGGTAAAGCAGGCGAGGCTCATTGAGACGCAAAATAAACGACTCGGCAATTGGAATCTCTTGTCAGAGGAATTCGCGGCTGCAGCCGGCAACGTTATTGTGCCGAAGTCACCGAAGATGAACTTCAACCCGGTAAAAGCGCCGCAGGAAATGGTGGCGATTCTCAGTGACATGCATGCGGGATCACGATGGCGAAGCTCCCTGACCGATGGCTACTCGGAGTACAACTTCGAAATCTTCTGCCAGCGGATGGCACACTACGGCAGGGAAATCGTCAATATTGCCCTAACAGATCGAGTGAAGTACGGATTGAAAGTCCTTCATATCGACAGTCTCGGCGATATGGTCCAGGGGGTCCTGCGAGTGGAAGATGAGGTCACGAACGAGTTCCAGATCATGCCGTCAGTTGCGAACGTAACGGCAGTTTTGTTCCAATGGATCGTCAGATTATCGGAACATTTCGAGAAGATCGTCTACACCGGGAAGTCTGGCAACCACGGTCGAACAACTAGGCGAACCGAGGCGAGCCGATCGTTAGAAGTCAATTATGACACGCTGATCAACTTGCAACTTCGTGCGCTGGTCCAAGCAAAAGGGCTCCAGAATCGAATCCACGTCAACGTGCCTGACGGGCAAATCTCCACGATCGACCGACTGGGGCATCGCATTCGTCTGATGCATGGAGACACGCTAACTGGTGGCGGAGGGATTGCCGGAATCCCTCTATTCAGCCTCGCACGAGACGCACTGAGGGCGTACAGAACAACTGTCAGGTCTGGGGCGAAAGGGCTCGACCTCATAGAGATTGGTCACTTCCATACCCCGTGTTTACTTTACGGGATGCTGCTCATGAATGGGGCAATGTGCGGCGTGAATCCCTGGGCAATCAACAACCTAGGCGCTTCGGACCCGCCATCCCAGACCGTGTACTTCACTGGAGAGAAACACACGGTAGGCTGGAAACTCGATCTCGAGTTTGATAGTATTGACAGCGAACACGGCTTTATCTATGATAAAGTCGAGGCCATGTTTAGTGAGAACTACTTGGACTTCAGGACCTTACACGGACCCGGAAGTTGTTAACCATTTTCCGAAAAGGGGGCGAACATGAGATTTCTTGTTACTTTTTTGGCGATAGCTTCGGTTGTGCAGACGGCATTGGCGCAGGGTTACGAAGAGGAGCCGGATTACACTCAGCGGGCGGCATCTGATTCTATGTGGAATGCGCTATACATGGACGAGGGTGAAGCACATACAGCTCAGCAAATTGCTGGGTGGGAAAGGGATAACGCGACCGTCGCGTTTGCTACCGCGACTCCAGAACAACACATGTCCGGTGATTATCATTTCTACGCTGGCATGACTGCCTACGGTCTTGGTTTCATGCATCTTAATGATGGCGATGCAGCCAAGGCAGAGGCTAAACAGTATCGCGATGCCGCCGAAGCTGCTTGGAATAACGAGGAGTGGGATCTCGCTACTGAAAAGTACAGCGAGTCCATTTACTCAATGTGGACAGCGACCACTGAGTACACGGAGGCGAACATACTATTTTACATGTCTCATGCAGACTTTAGCGATGCGATTTTTCATTATACCAGGGACCCAATGGAACCTTGAATCGGGAGTTGTTGATGAACCCAAAGGATCGAATTGGGGTGACCAAAGTTCCCCTCAGTCTCTTGCCTGCGGCCCCGCAAGCGCACACCGCCTTGGCGCTCCTTGACGGGCTCCTGAAGTACGGCCGCTGGAACTGGAGGGAGGAGAAGGTTGCCGCCTCCGTCTATATCGACGCGTGCCGACGACACATTGAGGATTGGAATGACAGGGAGGAGTGCGCCGGCGACTCTGGTGTTCATCATCTTGGTCACGCTTGCGCTTGCCTGTTTATTATTATGGATGCGCAACAAACCGGAAACCTCATTGACGACCGCGCGAAAGTGGGGAGTAAATGCTCCGAGCTTTTCATTGAGCTTATCGACACGGTGAAGTCGCTGTATGCGAAGCACGGAAAGGAGGTTCCGAGTACGCAACCACTGCATGCGGCCAACTATGAAAAAATCGAGGAAATGTCTTGAGGAAAACATCCACAAAAGAAAAGCTCTTCCTTGCGGCCTGGGAAAAATATCAATGCTTCGGACCACAGGGAATGCCGATTCAAGAATGGGTCTTCACGCTGGATGGAGACGAACAATATCGTTTTGATTTTTGTTGGCCGGCCGTGAAGGTTGGAGTTGAAGTCAACGGGATAGGATTCGGCCATAGTAGAATCGCGGCACTCAAGCGCGACGCTGCCAAGTTACGACTAGCAATTGAGTATGGATGGACCGTACTCGTTTTCACTTCAGCATGTCTCGGTAGTGAGGCTGACCGTGAGTTAGCAATCTGGCAGACATGTAATCAGATTTTCGAGAGAGGAAATAAAACACATGAATCGCTCTTTGAGCAAACGAGCGGCATTACAGAAGAGGGCTAACACCTTGCGTGAACTTCAAGGAATGGCCGGCCAGGCGGCAGTAATGCAAGATCCGAGAGAGGCAAAGTCTCAGGAAAAAGAACTGGCTCAGCAGTTGGTGTTGAATATCGGGGGCCTAGTTTACGCTCCGATGGCCGCTTCGATCATCTTGAGCCAGGATGAGGACGAGCCATTTCCCGCTAACGAATTGGCGATTGCCTCCGACTTGGCGAGGAAAGCAGCGGCCGTCTATTGCGTCACCGCTGGCATGAACGTCCCCGGGATGAAGATTGTCAAGATGGACGAAGACGGAAACCCTTTAGATGAAGAGTGTTCTGACACCAAAGATGCACCCGAGGAGAAGTCAGATTCTCCGATAATCCTCGGGTGATTTGTCGAAACTGCCAGCATAAGCAATAATGGACTATGCTACTGGTAGTTTCTTTACTCGTTTCGATTCCAAGGAGGGATAGCCCTATGAAGAATCCCAAAGCGCTTGAAGTGGCCAAGGATCTTTGCAAAAGTGAAGCAAAGTCCCAGGGCGGAACGTCGTGCGAAGGCACGAGCATGGTGCCACAGGCCCACGCTGAGGCGCCGGCGAGCGGCACACGAAGCAAGGGTGAATGACACCACAGGCCTCACCGGCGATGAAGTTATCGCCGTTGAGGCCCTCTTTTTTAGTCGAATGGAGACACGACATGACAGGACGTGAAGCAGAACGCCGAACACGGAGCGCCGGCCGTAGCGCACGAGGCGCACAGTCTCATTCCGGCGGAGTTAATACGCCAGAAAGCGATCGGCCGTCCGCTGGGACGACAGATCCCGAAGACGCCCAAGCTCACCCAGGGTGGGAAGTGTATCCGTGCGAATGCGACGAAGGCGAATACCCACGAGCCGAAGACGTCTACGACCCAGGCGGGATGGGCCATGATTGGTAGGACGCCCACAAGGGAACTACCGGCTAGGGTGCGATCGGTACTCGGGCTCTATCAAATGGGCTGGCGAAACCGGAAAGAGATTGCTAATACCGTTTTCAATCCGGTGAGAAAGAGCCCGACCTTTAGGCAGGTCACGATAGTTCGCGGTATACTCAACTCGAAAGATCCGAAAATAAAGCAGGCCAAAGAGGGCGGAATTGACTTCTGCGGGACTGGTCACCTAGCGAGGTCGATTAGGTGCCCGGACTGCGGACAACGCATTACTGAAGTTCCGTGTGTCAGATGCCGCGTTTCGACTGTTATCAGGAGGGTCATTCCGCTTCAGGAACCTGAGCAGCAGCCAGCAGTACCTGCTATAGCGACTGATGCCGAAGCCGGAAGCAAAGAAAAAGTGGAAGTGATGAGACGCAGAGTCTTCTGTGGGGAATCCGCAACCCATCCGGAAGATCCGATTTTTGAACCGAAGCCAGCCGAAATCGGCTTAGTTCTTTCGGACTTCGGTTACATGACAAGAAGAGTGCTCAGGAGGCACAGATACTGCTAGGGAGGCCAAGGATGGCATATAATCCGAATGACCCGCAGCAATTAGCTAATTTGCGGGACAGCATGCAATGGTCAAAGAAACGGCTCACCCCGTTTCGTCGAAAGTACAAGGATACTCTCGAGCAGTACGTCGGCCATCATTACGGAGAAAACGGCACGCCAGAGCGCGTACCGATTAACATGCTGAGGCTGTCGGTTGATATTTATTCTCGACAGTTAGCCGCGAAAGAGCCGCGAGTACTCGCGCTCACTTTCGACCAGTCGATGAAGGCCCAGGCAAGGAAGCTCGAATCCGCAACGAACAAGGTTCTCAGGCAGATCGATCTTGGTACCACTTTCCGAACCGTGGTAAAATCTGCAATGTTCATGGCGGGAATCGTTAAGATTGGTCTCTCTGGGGCCAGAGATTCACAAAGCTACGGATACAAGACCGGGGTTCCTTACGTGGACCCGGTCCTATTTGATGACTGGCTGCACGACATGACAGCGCGCAAGCCAGGAGAATGGGACTGGTGCGGCAATCGCTATCGCGTCCCCTACGAATACTTGATGGAGAATGAACACTTCGACAAGAAAGCCGTCCAGAAGATTGCCATGCCGGACGGCCAGTACGAAGATCTCTTTGGCGAGCCGAGGTCGCATCATCTGTCGCAAGGCGACGGCCTTATGGCGGAGGAGTATCGGAGCCACGTCGAGCTTTGGGACCTCTACCTTCCGGCAGACGGCCTGGTCATTACGCTACCTGTCGAAGGAGATGGGCCGGCACTGAGAATCCAGGAATGGACCGGACCAGATAGCGGCCCCTATCGCTGGCTGATGTTCGGAACCGTCCCGGGGAATGTTATGCCGTCTCCACCGGCGCAGATGTGGATCGATACCCATGATCTTCTGAACAGACTCTTCGTCAAACTTGGTCGCCAGGCCGAACGCCAAAAGACATTCACCTTTGCTTCCGGAATTGCTGCCGCGAATAAGCGAGGCGAACGAATCATGGACGTTGAGGATGGGCAGGTCGTTCAGTCTGATGACCCGAGTTCAGTTAAGGAAATATCGACCGGTGGCATCGATGCGGGGAACATGGCTTTCACCATGGAATTACGCAACATCTTCTCGTACATGGCGGGGAACCTTGACGCAATAGGAGGCCTATCCCAGCAAGCCGAGACCCTCGGCCAGGAGAGAATAATTAAAGGTTCGTCGTCCGAACTAATCGGCGACATGGCCGACACCGTCCTTCGTTTCGCGGAGGAAGTCACACAAGACGTCGCGTGGTGGATCTATCATGATCCGGTGTCCACGATACCGATCGAGATCTCAGTCCCTGGATATGACAAAAAGATCTCCTCTAAGTGGAAGCCAGAGGATAGGCAGAAGCGAATTGACACATACGACTTGCGAGTGGAACCGTATTCAATGACTCCACAGTCACCTTCGCAGCGGCTGAATACGACATTCCAGATTATACAGCAAGTTGTCATGCCATTCGCCCAGCAACTGCAGATGCAAGGCATCGACGTGGATGTGGAAGCGCTCGTACAGATGGCAGCCAAGTACGCCGACCTGCCAGAGTTGCTTGACATCTTTAAGAAGAGTGGGTTCCCGCTTGCGCTACCTGGCATGCAAAGGGGAAGCGAAGGGAACCTTCAGAAGCCGGCGAACACCACCCGTAACTATACTCGTCAGAGCGTAGGTACGGGCGGCACTAAACAGGCTCGCGATGCCACTATGATGAAGCAATTGCTGTCAGGCGGGAAACCCGAGGTTAACCAAGCACAGTCCGCTGCGATGTCTAGTAGGGGCGTATGAAGTCCTATCCATTCTATGAGTACATCCCCAAGGGCTTTAAGGAGAACTTGAAGTGGCGGCTTGAGACTCGCGTGCGAGCGCAGACGGACAAGGCCTTTCGCGGCCAGCTTATGAAAATGTGCGAAGTCGATATGATGTTCTGGATCAACGGCTTCGTTTGGCTCCACGAACCACGCCCGAGAATGGGCGCGAATGGAATGCCACTTCCGCAGATCATTCCATTTATTTCATGGGAACATCAAGATCCCATAATCATGAGTGTCGACGAACACATCGGGTTCGAAGATATCGCCACGGAAAAGTCTCGTGGTGAGGGCGCTTCCTGGATTGCAATGATGGTTTCGATGCACCGGTGGATCTACTTTCCGATGACCACTGTAGGGCTTATCTCGCGTACACAAGATGCCGTTGACAACACGGAGGATATGGACTCCCTGATGACGAAGCTCGACTGGGAGCTAACTAAGCTTCCAGTTTGGATGGTTGGCATTAATGGTGTCGACTACGTTAGAAACTACACGCGGCATACACTAAAAAACAATCAAAACAACTCAGTGATAACTGGGTACTCAGCAACCGGCGACGTGATGTCGGGTGGGCGCAAAAGCTTTATCATCTTCGATGAACTGGCTAAGTTTCCCCGTGGTGATGACTATGATGCAATGGACTCGACTCAGCACGTAACTGAATCACGGTTCATTATCAGCACACCGAAGGGTGCCGAGGGCGCCTATTACGACGTCATGAATAAGGATGGCGACCTTATCAAGCTCATTCTTGATTGGAAAGACAATCAAACTCGAAATCGTGGACTCTTCCGAATTACCCGCAAAAAGGCAATGCGGCATACGGAAAAGCTTATCAACGAGGGGGCGCTGGAAGAAGCTCGCGACTCAGTCATAGAGTTGGTCGACATTGAAAAATATGGCGAAGTTGATACCGACTGGGCGATCAAATTCATCCAAGATGGAATTAGGAAGCTCTCGGATAGGGGCTTTCCAGTTGATGATCCGTATAAGGTTTGGTCTCCTTGGTATGTCAAGCAATGCTTGCGTCCCGGTGCAACTCCGCAGTCTATCGCCCAAGAGCTTGATCGTGATTATGGCGGAAGCATATCGCGGTTCTTTCCAGCAGTCATGATTGAGAGGCTTCTTCAAGAGACGGCACAGAGGCCCACTTTCATCGGCGATCTGCAATACAGCGCAGCTACATATAGTTCCAGGTTTTTGCAGAATCCGAGCGGTTGTCTCCAGCTTTGGACCGAGTTAGTTGGCGGGAAATTTCCTCCAAGAAACCACGACTACGTAATCGGCGCTGATATCTCAACTGGCCAGGGCGGGGAGAAGTGTAGCAATTCAGTCCTGACAGTTGTTTCTCGCTATAGCGGCAGGAAGGTAGCCGAGTTAGCTTCGCCAAATATTCCGCCCGAGGATTTGGCTGATTATGCTATTGCGTTATCAATGTGGTTCGTCGGCCCGAATGGCCCTGCTCTTCTTATCCATGAAGACATGGGGCCGGGCGTTCAGTTCCGAAATCGCATACTCGAGACGAGTTTCCGTAGCGTGTACTACCGAGGCAGCACGGATCAGATTTCGAAAAAGAAGAGTAAGAAGATTGGTTGGACGTCAAACAAGCGATCGAAGAGGGAGCTACTTGGCGCGTACTCATACGCGCTAGGCGAAGGATTGTTTATTAACCCAAGTGCGACTGCGCTCAAAGAATGCAAACAATACCAGGTTGGTATCAATGGCCTCATTTGCCACACTTCATCAATCTCAACAAAGGATCCCGCCGGGGCGGGTGAAGCCCACGGGGACAGGGTTATTGCGGACGCACTGGCCAATTGGGTACTTTATGAACTAAGAGAAGGTCGTCGAGAATTTATGAAGCCCTTGGAGGTACGGCACGATCGAGTTCCACCAACGTCAATCCTGGGGCTTAGACTATCACTCGAAGAAAAAGAAAACGGAGAAGACTTATGGTAATGGTAGAAAGAGACGCTCGCTCCGAGAAGGAGAAACAACACGACGCTAAAATGGCAGCAGCGAAGGCAATGTTACTTGGCGGCCGAGGACCTAAAACGACAACCCGGCAAGTCATCGGGAAGCCCTCTAGGGGGCGATCTAAGACGGGTAACGTCTATGCCACTGGATATCACTCTGATGCCCTTGGAGTGTCTCCTGGGCAGATCCCAGAAGCTACGGCAGCCCTTAGGGCACATGGGGTTATGAACGATTTCGATCCCAAAACTGGTGCCTGTATCATTACGAGCCCAAATGACCACAAAAAGGTGGCTCGCGCCACCGGATTGAATACCGGCCGTGATGGATTTGACGTAAAGGACTCCGAGGGCAGGTCAGACCTTACGGGCAAGCGTAAGGTCATGGCAAGGCGGGAGGCGAAAGCAGATCTAATGAAGCGAATAGAAGATTGCAACTTCTAGGATTTGTTGGTTTACACTTTTCATAGGACAATGAAACCTGGCAGTTCGGGCACCACAACCATACGGGTAGCTTAGCGGATAAAGCGGAGCCGCTGCCCGAGGCGAACCAGAATCGAAGAGATCCGAAGTCTCCGTTCTGGTTCGCCGAGCTTACAAGGGAGCGAAAACATGACGAAAGACTCTGGAAATAAGGAATTTCAATCGCAAGAAGCGGCGTTATTCGACCAGACATTAACTGGCGAAGCTTTCCCGGCTAATGAGCATGACTCGGTCTTGAACGCTTTGGACGGCAACGATGGCTTTGCTGACCCCGGAGACGAGCCGGCCAGCCCCGAAGATGACACCACCGCCCGCCAGGAAGCACTGCTTGAAAAGCAGATAGAAAATAAGAAACTCGCAGGAGAAAGAGATGCCATAAATGACTCGTTGCCGGCAAAGGGCGAGTCTCAGGGCGATCCGGTCGAGAAACCACAGGGGCCTCCTGAACCGCAGGCCCAGAAAGAAACACCGCCGCAAGGCGATGATGAGGTGGTAACAGAGGAACCACCAAAGTTTACGGAAGACTCTCTGTCGATGGCGGGAATTACCGCCGAAGAAGCCGAGAAGTCATTTCCGAGTGAGGCTGCTTTGTTAGCAGCCGTTGCATGGCAGGATAAGCAGTCCATGCTGGTCGCGAACCAGGTGCCTGGCCAACAGCGCTCGAATGCGCCGGCCGCGCAACAGCAGTTCCAACAGCAGGTACCTCCCATGGCGCCGCAACAGGGGCAACCGCAGTTTACGACTCCCCAGCCTCCGGCTGGCCCTGCACCGCCCGCGCAGCCTCAGAAAGAGTTCGAGTTGAACCTGGACCCCGAAGTATGGGGACAAGATTCGATTGATCTTCTCAATCGAATGAATGACCATTACCAGCAGCAAAACCAGGCGACTGCAGCTAGGACTCAACAGCTTGAGGCTGCATTGTCGAATATCGGCGTTGCTATGAAGCAGCGAGAGGCACAAGCCTCCGCGAAAGAAGCTGAGCAAAGGTTCGATGACTTCGACACAAGAGTAAACTCCCTTCCTGAAGGGTACAGCATTACTTTCGGGACGGGTACTCGACATACGTTAAAGGGAACTCCGCAATTTAACGCTCGCGTGCGGCTGAATACCGCAATGAACGCAATCGCTTCCGGTCGGAAGCTACAGGGAATGGAACCCTTAGATTCCGACAAACTGTTTGACCGAGCAATAAGAGCAGAGTTTTCTGAGATACACGAAACCGCAGTTCGCGAGGACACTACTTCAAAGGTTACAAAGCGACTTGCTCAGCATTTGGCTAGACCAACGGCGAGAGAAGGGAAACCCCTCTCGAAGGATGTACAAGCCCAAGCGAACGTAAACAAATTTTTGCAAGAGCGAGGTCTAGGGAGCGACGGCCTTCGTGAGAACGAAGTGATCGAGATCTAGCTCAAAAAGGAGTTGACTTATGTCTTTAACAGCAACTGACATTGGCGACATGGTGATTGGCGTACAGCGCGATCTTGGTCGCAACAAGTTTCAGAACATCGCCCAAAGCCTGCAGCACTACGAAGTGTTCTCGAAGTGGTTCAAGAAGGACAAGGTTGCCTTCGAGTCCGGCATAGGGATCTCTCGTACATTACTAAATAAGGTCGCGTCGGCCGCAAGCCACGTTGGTCTTTTGGAGTCCTTACAAGTCAACATCGAGGACGTCCTTGACCAGTTGACCTTGGATTGGCGACACTGCCGCACCCATTGGGCCTTGGTCTATCAGACCGACATCCTGATGAACGCTGGCACCTCGCGTATCGTTTCGACCGTGAAGGCTCGCCGAGCTTCCGCCATGATCGACATGGTTGAGGAACTCGAGACGTACGGTTGGTCCGCACCAGCAGTTGGCGACAAGGTTCTCCCGATGGGTGTGCCTTATTGGATTGTCAAAAATGCGACGACTGGCTTTACGGGTGCGTATCCTGGTTCACACACCGATGTTGGTGGCGTGAATCTTGACGACTCGCCGACTTTCAAAAACTACAGTGCGCAATACGTCAACGCGACCAAGGGCGACTTGGTCAAAAAGGCTCGTACCGCGCATCGTAGCTGTCGTTTCCGCAGCCCGATCAGCATCCAGGACTTCCGTGGTTCTGGTGGTGAGCGATATCGGATCTACGTCAACGAAGCGACGTTGTCCAACCTTGAGGACATCGGCGAAGGCCAGAACGAATCGTTGGGCCGTGACCTGGCGTCCATGGACGGCGTGATGACCTTCCGGCGTCACCCAATCATCTGGGTTCCGGAACTCGATGCGGATACGACCAATCCGTTTTACATGATCGACCATAACACCTTCTTGCCGGCCTGTCTCAAGGGAGACTACCTGCGAGAGACGGAAGCCCGCGTGGCGCCGAACCAGGACAACGTGTTCTTCTCGACGCTTTGGCTCTCGTACAACTATTTGAATTTTGATCGAAGGCGGAACGCGGTGTTGTACGTGTAACCCTGACGTTCAGTGCGCCGGCAGGCGGCGCACTGAACTTTTTTTTCGCTTACCTCTCCAAGGGAGGCAAGTGCGAGCGACCCTGCGAGGCAACTCGCGAATCAAAGCTGATGGGGGCATCAGCGCACTACTAAGCCCAGCGAGGAACCCTGCGTCGACGTAGACGCGAAGCTGAGTTCAGTCGGGGGACTGAAGGGCTGCTACTCTCACAAGGAGAGATGACATGACAAATACAGTCAGATATGCGGGTCAAACGATTCGCGGTCCAAGTCCCGCCCTTTGGGGCGACCTTTCGAAATGGCGCACTGACGCCGATGCCGGCCGTTGTGCTTTTCAGTTCGACGACTACCTTGACTCGCCGCGATTTGCGACGAACGGGACCACCTACGAACGTGGCTGGGCATGCTTCGCCGATGACGGCCCCACGGTCAATCAGGGCGCCGAAGCTGACCTTAGTGAAGGCGAATGCGGAACGCTTGTTCTCACCCAGGATGGGTCGACCGATAACGACGAGGTTTGGATGCAAAAAGGCAACAACAACGGTGCCTACATGCTCGCCATGGACACGACTGCCGGAGAAGGCTACAAGTTTGCATTCGAGGCACGCTTCAAGACCTCCACTGTCGTAGACGACGTTCAGTCGCTATTCCTTGGGATCATGAATCCCGGAGGTGCTGCCGCTGACACGAAAGTCGATGACACTGGTGTCATGCAAGATGCTGATTGGATTGGCTTTAACACAGTCCATGTCAACAGCGGAACAGCCGGCACGAACGCTCTCTTAACGTTCTCGTACAAGGCTACTGGCCAGACTGTCCAGAACCTGATTACCGACCTGCAAACCTTGGTTGCGGACACGTGGTATAAGGTTGGGTTCATCTATGATCCTTCCGCGATTGCCGCGAAACGGATCAAGGTTTTCGTCGCTGGCGCCGAGAAGACTACCTACGTCACCTCGACGCTGGTTCAGACCGCGACGTTCCCCGAGGATGTTGAAATGTGCCCGATCATTGGCACGAAGCTCGGCGCTGCAACCGCCGGTACGCTAAGTGTCGACTGGTTGGCATTCGGCCAGTACTTCGACCAGGCTGGATAACCTATTTGACTCACTGGGCCCCTACTAGGGGCCCAGTGGCTCTTTTTTTCCACGGAGGGAATCCAATGCCGAAAACACCCTACGACGCTGAACCGCAAGCAGACGGCGCGATTATCGAGGTCCCTGGACGGGGCATTGTTTTCGCGGCAGTTGATTCGGTTCCGAGTTCTGTTGCTGGATATGCCCCTGGATGTCAACTCGTTGATATGACAGGCGCACAAGGCTACACGAACACCGGTACACTGGCGTCTTGTACGTTCACGGCGAACACATAGTGAGACACAACAATGGTTGACATCAACGGATGGGACACAACCTCAGATTTTTACCTTGCTGGCCTCGGCCAGAAAGTGGGTGATAGTACCACCCAGGGAAGGACTCCGCAATGAGCGGCCAAAATTACAATGTTCTCAGACGATTAGCTTTCGCACTGACTGATGGCGGAAGATTTCCCTTGGTTTCCGGCGATGTGCTGTTAATTCAGCCGGCTGCCGACGACACCGGGTCGATCAATATCGGCAACGGCACGCGCGATATGGACGTTAAGTGGTTCGGCGGAGCAACGACCCAGTATGTCCTGTTTGATGTCGGCAACACCCGGCTTCAGCTTGAAGATGTGGATATGCTTCTCGGTGACAATGACTCGGTCACCTTTGGTGATGGCAACGATGTCAAGGTCGTCTGGGATGGTACGAGGCTAACCTCCGGTCCGACATCCGGCTTCTGGGCAGATTGCCCGATCAAGGCAGACCCCGACTGGATCAGTAAAGCAGTGATCATCGAACACCAGTTCTCTGACGTGGGTGAGGCTACCGACAGAGGCTGGAACGTTGGCACGAACACTAATGGCACGGTTGCTACCGGTGACGCCGTTACAGCAAGTACGCCTGGAGTTGGTGGCTATCTCACGCTTAGTACCGCTGGTACGGCGCAGTACGACTATGTTACCATCAAGTTGTCAGGCTATGGTGGCGCAGGGTGCCCGGTCAAGATTACCGAGAACTCGGGCCTGAAGATGTGGTTCGAGACAAAGGTCATCATGTCGTCCGTGACGGATAAATACTTCATGCTTGGCCTTGGTTCTGCCAACGCTGATGACGTGACTGTTGACGCCACTGGCGCCGAGAATCTCACGGATGGTTTCTACTTCCGAACGCTACTTGCAACCGAAACTCAGCTTGATACCGCGACGAACCAGAATACCACCGAGACTGAAATCGGTGGAAACACTGGTACTGTCGCCGCTGGAACGGCCATCAAGCTTGGGATGTACTTCGACGGCGTCACGACTCTGACGTTCTATGTCAATGGGACTGCCCAGGCCGATACAGTCACGATCGCCGATGCTGGCAACATTCCTAACGACGTTGGGCTTACGCCGTTCTTCCACGTGAAGGATGGTGTTGCCGGCGGTTCTGCATCGGCGCTTTATGTCGAGTACATGAAGCTCGTTCAACTGAAGGCGTAACCTTGATGCCTGCCACCCCAGGAATTTGTACACCTGGGGTGGCGGGCCTTTACTGAAGGAGGATACTCATGGCTGAAGTAACAAGGCGTGGAATCGTTTATGCCGGTTTCACCCACGGTGCTGGAACTGCAAAGGCCGTGAAAGCAGCAAAGACCGGCTACCGAGTCAATTTGCTTGGACTCTATCTTACGGCTGCCAGCGCGGTCAACATAACAATTGAGGATACGGCTGGGACGAACCTTTCTGAAATCCTCCAGTTTACAGCAAGCAACCTGCACATTAGCATGCCTTTCACTGGACAGCCTTGGGCCGCCTCTACGGATGACCTAGGTCTCCAGATTCTTTTGAGCGGCGCCGTTGTCGTCGCTGGAATTGTTATCTATGAACAGGAAACAGTTGACGTCTAAAAAAGGAGACACGACATGACACAGGCAGCGGAATATGTGATTCCAGAACGACATGATGCAGTACTTCGGAACCTGCTCGGTATTACTCCCGGGCCGGAACTCAGCATCGAAATCAAGGAAACGTACCTCAGGTGGCGCCGGTTATACGATAAGGTGTCGTATAACATCGGCGAACACGCCTTGATTCAGATTGCGGTTGAGTGCGGCGCGGATGCGGATGCCCCGCAACAAAACTTCATGGACGTAGTTAAAGAGAGGGAAGGAAAGCTTCCTCTCGGAACTGACGTCATGGTGAAGTGGAGATTCGGCAAAGAAGTAATTGGGAAATACCAGGGAATCAAAAGGGATAAGGTACTCGTTTTGCTTGACGACGATACTGGACAGATTCGAAACTGTCACCCAAGCAATGTCAGGCTTGCGGAGTAAGTAATGTCTTCGAAAATTTTCACATACACGTACATGACGGCGATCATTAATAACGTTCCATATCGGTTCGGATCTCCGTTTAAGCCTGTGTCGACCACAATTGCCAGCGATCTTCCATATCAAAAAGTAGCGACAATCGCTGCGGCCGGCACAACCACGATGTTCGACATATCAACCGATCTTGCTGACTTCGATTACATGTTGCTTGCCGTTGACTTTGACGCATATGTGGAAATCATAACCAATGACGGTGATGCACTTGTGCAGGTGAACACGTTGCCACTTACCGGGAGTGGGGTAGCCAAAGAATTTGGCTCGCCGTTCATACTCGGCAGAGACGACGCGCATAGTTCCGATCATGTCGAAGGTTGGGGCACGGTCGGCACGCTTGACGTCATCGAGAAGATTAGCATCCATAACGTCACCGGTGCATCCAACTCGGTGCAGGCAATTTGTATGGCGTTCACGTAAAGGAGAACTATGGCTGAATCCACACTATCAGTCCGGTGGACCGACCTGCAGTCTTACGTGGCGATCTTTGCTGGATGGGATCGAACAGCAGCTAGTTGGGAAACAACACAGACCACTGATTTCGTCCTAATCGTCAAGAAGGGCTTGCGTAAGTTCTACTACCCGGCAGCGATCCCACCGGAAACGATTCCGTATGAGTGGGAATTTTTACGTCCAACCGCGACACATACGCTCGTCAATGCCGACTGGGACTATGATCTTTCAGATGATTTTGGTGGACTTGTCTTACCGAGATCTGTTGTATATTCGACCGATGCTTCAGGTACTGATGGTCGAAGGTTGCGGAAGATTTCACCAGAAGAACTTCTGGCCCTCAGAATACAAGATGGCGCCACCGGGACGCCGCTATATTGGGCTCAGAGGCAAAAGGCATATGTTCCAGCAACTGGGCATCGCTACGAAATGCTATTTTATCCGACGCCTGCAGCAACCGAGGCTGGTGATGTGATCACTTACCGATACGTCGTCGCACCTGACACGGTCGACGCAACGAACATGTTTCCAATCGGCGGGGCCCTGCATTCTGAATGCATTATCGAGGCTGTGCTCTCCGCTGCGGAAGAGTTCCTCGACGATGAACCTAATGGAATTCATACTCAGAAGTTTCAAGGGTTGCTCGGTGCGAGTATCCGAATAGACCAAGAAGCGAAACGGCAGGTGTAGGAGACTCCTAATGGCGTGGCCGACAACCGAACCGACATATGGGACGTATCAATGGCTGATGCTCGGCGTCGGCCTTTATCTTGAATACGACCCAGACCAGAACACATATGACGCGCAAGAACTTCAGTTGTCTAACTGGATCGTGCAGCGTGGCGTTCGCCTGTTCTATAATCCGCCAATCCCACCGGCGCAAGACGGCTCAACATTCACGTGGTCATTTCTAAATCTCAGATATACCACGTCGATGGTTGACGATCAGATTGAGTACGACTTGCCGACGACTTTCGGTGGACGAGTTGACTCCGTGACATGGTCTGGCGGCGGTTCAGTCGCATCGGACGAGTACCGCAAACTGGAGATTGTCTCCGAACACGAGTTATTAGCTCTGTACGGAAAGAAAGAAACGCCAGAAGGGACTCCGACATATTGCGCCATTCGGCCGAAGCTTGAATCCGGGAGCGAGGACGCGACCGCCGATCAAGTCTGGGAAATGCTCGTCTACCCAGAACCGAATGCAACAGTTGCCGCGAAGACCGGAGTCGTGATTAGATACAGATCTAACCCGGCAGACCTTTCGGAGACAAACCTGTATCCACGAGGGAACGCAGTACACGCAGAGACAATAATGATGGCCTGCCTTTCTATTGCCGAACTAATTAAGACGAGAGCCAGCGGGCCATGCCATGAGCGATTCATGCAGCAGCTTCAATCTTCCATGGCAATTGACATGGCCATAGTGAGCAAGGCTAACGAAGATATCTACTCGAACTCGAGACCAAGGCCGTAGGAGGTTAAGTATGGTGTTTCCAGTAACGACTCCCGACTATGGCACGTTTAAATGGTTTCTCAGTCGTCTTGGTGCCCATATGGGGTGGGGTGCCGACCCGGACGCATGGGGAAGAAGTCTCCAGGTCGAATCAAATTCAATCCTAGAAGCTGCGATCATGACGTTCTATTTCCCTCCGCCGATCGACCAGCAGCGTACGTCCCACCGGTGGTCCTTTCTGAATCCAACTGGGACGCTTGACCTCGTGACCGGCCAGCAGGTCTACCCACTGCCGGACCATTACGACGCCCCGGATGGGGACATGACATATACGAATGACGACGAGTATGACGCGCTGAAGTATACGTCTGTCACTAGAATCGAGAAGATGACGGCGATGGACGACTCGAATGGTCCGTCGGCCTGGTTTGCCACAAGGCCTTCGACTGTCGATGGTGCATCACAACAAACACAAGAGCTTCTAGTATACCCAATTCCCAATGGCGAGTACACGCTCAACATGCCGTACACGGTCGTCCCCAAGATGATCGACGAGGATAATCCCTATCCGCTTGGCGGCAGAGTACATACCGAGACAATCAGGTGTGCGATGCTAGCTGAGGCCGAATTACGTAAGACCGGCAAAGAAGGCGGTATGTTTCGCCAGTATAAGTCCAGGCTTATTGCATCGGTTGTTGCCGACCAGAGGCGAGCGCCAGTTCTGCTCGGGTATAACGGGGACGGGTCAATCCAGTCGAAGTGGACACGACCCGGAGAGATCGACCGCTACCGAGACCGCCTCAGTAGCGCCGTAACCTACGACGAATAAGGAAGGATCCTATGAGCGCAACAGATAAAAAACTTCAAGAAGTTAATTCGGCCGTAGCGACTACTGTCTATGCAGGAACTGACATCATGTATATCGTGGACTCGTCAGGTGGCACTGATGAGTACATGTCCTTGACGACGCTATTTGGTGCGATTGTTACCGCTGTCGTGGTTGGGACCACGAATGGAATCGACTGCGGCGACGGTACCGCTGCAGACCAGGACTTACTTACCGTCCGGAATAACGTTGGTACGGGAAAAATCTGGTGGGATGATACCTGGGCTGCCGGACCCGCTTCGACTGGCGCTCTCATCTTTTCTAATCTCGAGGGTGGAGTCGTCTTTTCATCTAATGCCGGCATTAATATCGGTAGCGGATCAACCGGCGACCAGGATCTCATTACAGTTGAAGAGGCAACGGCCGACGCGAATAAGCCGAAATTCTGGTGGGACGAAAGTGAAACGCAATTTTCTTTCACAGTTGGCGTCATCTTTCAATCGGGCGCTGTAACCATTAAGACAGCAAACGGACTGGACTTCACTCCTTCGAGTGATATTGACACTGACATCCTAACTCTGAATGTCACCGGTACGCCAAAGCTGTGGTGGGATGAAGTATGGGCCGCTGGACCGGCGGCCACTGGCGCTCTTATACTAACCGGACTCGAGGGCGGGCTCGTCATCGATAGCGCGAACGGTCTTAATGTTGGTTCCGGCGCTGCAGCAGACCAGGATCTCATTACTGTCGAAGAAGGAACTGCGGACGCAAATAAGCCTAGGCTTTGGTGGGATGAAAGCGAGAACGCTTTCTCTCTTACGCAGGAATTAAATGTAACGGACCTAAATGGAATTAAGGTCCCGGTAGGGGCAAATAACGCTTGTTCTCTGCATGTGGAAAACACGGACGCAGGCTACATGCGTCTGTACGACGGCGCTGTGAGTGGAGTTCGCATAACAGCAGATTCTGGATCGACAAATTATTTACTACGCCCCTTGGAAGTCGCTAGTGCAAATGGCATAAATATTGGCACCAACGCGGCGGCCGATCAAGATCTAATCACAGTAGATGAAGGTACCACCGACGCAAATAGGCCTAGGCTTTGGTGGGATGAATCAGCGACTGCGTTTTCCATAACCCTCGGGCTCAACGTTACGGGGGTTGGAATATTTGGAACAGGAGGTGGTGTTATTATCGAAGCTGGTGGGGCAGCGCAGACAGCTTTAGCCTACGGCAATGGATTACAAATCGGGGATCCGAACAATACCTCCACTACGGTTATGAGTAATTCCTTAAACATATTTGCCGACGTAGCAGCAAATAAGTCACATATCGCATGTTTTTCGACAGACGCTGCTGCTACCGGTAAAGGCGCAAGCCTGATATTAGGCGGAGAATCTGGTGAGGCCACCACTCCCTTTAGTTTCGGGACAATCTTAGGTGCAAAAGACGCCGCAGGAACTTACGGCGGATACATTTCACTATCTACGACAGCAACAGGTAGTGCGTCTACGGAAAGACTTAGGATCAACGCTACTGGCGATGTAATAATTGGAACAGCCGGCGTGGGCCCATCCGCTAATAGCGGAAAAGTACTTGCGTTTGAAGACAACACTGCCAATCCAACAATGACTGGATTAAACATATCCGGTATCTACGGAAAGGACAACTCAGGCAATGTCGAACTGTGGGGAACAGATGAAGGCGGTACGGCCGGCAAACTTGCGCCACATATGCCGATTGATCAAGCAGAAGCGGCCGGCATTATAATTGACCCGGACGATCCATTTCCAGAAGTGAGTTACCATGTTCAGCCTTATCTTGGTTACGAAACATGGAAGTATTTTCGAATGGATGGAACCATTCAAAGAATTACTCGAAAAATTCCACTCGCACATCGCCGAAATTGGAATGACGATCAACAAAAAGTACGAGACCAGAGTATCGCCGAGCGAAAGAAATGGGAAGAGAACCCAAGAGAAAGAGTTGGTAAGAAACCAAAGCTCTATGAGAAAAAGAAGCATCCACTAATTCGCGGCGGAGGCCTTTTGGAAAGAGAAAATGCGTGAGCCAAAACACCTTTCACTCAAGTTCCCGATCCTTGGCCTGAACAGGAACTGGGCGAAGAGGGAGCAACCCGAAAACACGACAATCGACTGTGAGAATGTTCGCGGTTACGATTACGATGATCGTTCGCGAGGCGGGCAGCGACCGGGAATGTCGGCGTACTCCTCGGCCTTGGCCGCGAGTACCAAGATCCAGGTACTTGGCTCGCTCGTTACCGTGCCGATCAACGCCGCGTCTTCGACGAACTTAGGCGTTCGCTCTCTCAATATCTACGGCGTGTGCGGCGGAAAGCTCTATGCGATTCCCGAACGCGGGGCAGGCGGGGCCGCTTCCACGCCGACGTCACCGACTCGCAACGGAGACTACCTCTTCTCGCCGAACTCTCCGTATATCGGCAGGGCTAACAATCTAGGCTTTGCCTACTTATGTGATGGTCGAGCGGCGATCAAGTACGACCCGGATAGTAGCGTCATCCGTAATTGGGTGAATGATACGGTCGACAATGGGTCTGGCACGTTCCCACAAGCGAACGACTCTGGGCATACGGCAGTCTCCACAACGCGGCGAGAAAGGACGTCTGGAGTCGCCACGTTCACAACTGCGACACATAGCCTTGCGGTCGGAGACACGGTAACTGTAACCGCCATGACTGATGCCACATTTAACGGAACCTGGATAGTGACGACTGTACCGAGTACCACGACCTTCACCTGCTACCAAGAGGACTCATCCTACGCGGCTGAAGGAGACGTGGGTGATGGCGCGGATGTCGGCGGAAGCGTCCAGAGGATTCGTCTCCCGCGACTGTGCGTCAACTGGCGAGGGCGAATCGTATGCGCCGGCCTGCCAGGCGCTGACGCCCACAATTGGTTCATGAGCGCGACAGGCGACCCGACAGACTGGGATTACTCACCCGCCACGATCCTCGAAACCCAGGCGGTCGCCGGCAATTCATCCAACGCGGGGAAGATCGGTGAAGTAGTTCAAACACTCATTCCATTCAACGACGACATTATGCTCTTTGGAAGTGAGTCATCGATTTGGCAACTAACAGGTGATCCAATGGTAGGTGGTCGATTCGATCTCATTACTGATGTAACCGGGATGACATTCGGAACTCCGTGGTGTAAAGATGACAATGGTGCAGTCTATTTCTTCGGATCTAGGGGGCACGTATATCGTGTTTCAACTAGCAATTCTGGAGGGCAAATTGATAACTTAACAGCCTCTCGCATGCCTTCTGAGTTTGAGAATATCAACCTCGACACATTTCGAGTCGAGTTAGTATGGAACGACGACGCGCAGGGCGTTCACGTGATTATAATCCCGCTTTCAGGTACTGCCGACAACGTCAGCTACTTCTACTCCGCGAGGCTTGACGCCTGGTTCAAGGATAAGTTTGGCCAAACCAGAAGCCCGACATGCACACACACGATTGATGGCGATGCCCCTGATGATAGGTACGGTCTACTCGGCCAGGAAGACGGGATTATTCGCTACTTCAATGAGGACTCAAAGAGTGATAACGGAGTTGCCATAAGCAGTTACGTGTATCTCGGGCCGTTCCGCGTCGAGGAAGGTCAAGTCCCGTTCCTACTCTCCGAGCTTCAGGCTACCCTTGCTAAAGATTCCGATGACGTTAGCTTCCGAGTTTATATTGGCAATAGTTGTGAAGACGCGTCAAATATTAGTGGCTCCCTTATCCTCCAAACTTTTGGTCGAATCAAACTTCAGAGCGGCGGCTTCCTTGCATTGCAGGGGAGCACGAGCGAGTCCCATACCGACATTTTTTCCGGCGACTTCTCCGCTACCAGGAGCATAGTTCACTACCCGCGTAAGCGTGGGTACGCGGCTTACGTCAAGTTATTCAACAATAATGATGCCGAGTCGTGGTCAATAGAGACCCTTCGCGCGAAGCTTCTTGTAATCTTAACGTCCTTGCGGAGGCAGAGAACATGACCTCACCAGGTGCATCAAGGACATTTTCATTTGGGTCTCCAGTTAGATTACCTGGTAGTACTCAAAATGCCAGGGATAGAAGGTTTGCCAATTCCTTATTACAAGGCGCAACCGATCAGCCTCTTCGTGCAATTGTCACGGAAAATGCAGGAGTTGAAATTGTAGCAGGCAGTGACAGTACGGTATTCTCGATGTTCACTGGCCTTCAGACCGATGACACAACAAAGCTCTGGGACTTTGTGGCTTCGGCCGGCGGTACAAGCGGTGCAGTGTTTCATGTTTACGACGGCAGCGAAAGAGATATGCTTATTGTCAACAATATTGGAGCACGTTTTATTAGGTATGGCTTAACTGGGGTAGCAGATAGTGCACTTGATGAAAAGTCAGAAGGGGTTGATTACCATATAGATACTAGTGGTGGAGCAGTATCATTGAGTCTTGATGCAGCGGATTTCAATGACACGCCGCTCCCTGGAGCAACAATCAGGATTTTCATTCAGACCGGTGGTAATACAATAACAATCACACCAACTACATATACGATCAACGGCAGTTCCTCCGCGTATGTTATTAGGGATACATACCATGGTGTCGAGCTTTCATTTGATGGTACTAGTGATTGGTATGCGTACCCACTTTCGACCACAGTGGGAGACATTTCTCTGCTAGATGACACGTCTATTTATTTTGGGGATGACGACGACGCGAACATACAGTGGACAACTACAGGTACCCACCGCCTACTGGTAACATCCGCCACAACAGACTTCTCTGGGACAGTTGAAGTTCAGGGTTTAACATCGCTTACTGGTGGAGCATTCACGCCCGATGATGTTACCGTTGCGTTTGGTAACACGTCAGCTTCTCCAGATACAACGTTTCAGTGGACGACAACTGGAACTGATAGATTCCTGATTACATCTTCCGGCCAGGTAGACATAGTGTCTGAAGATTTCTGGCTTATTAGCAGTGACACAAATCAGTGGTGGTGGTTTGATAGCTCTGCTGGAAATGTCCTTGTGTCGTCAGGTCGTGGTGGGAGCCAGAGCGGTGGTATACTTACGCTGAATAATAACATGACTGAAAGCATTATCTCCGGAAGGGAATTAGGACAGATCTACTTTACTGGAGATGACCCAGTACAGGGAAGTATCGGGTTCCGTTTCAAGGTAGAAGCGACTGGCGCCTGGTCGACCGATAATTTCCCCACCATGCTAACGGCTTGGACGGGGCAGACAGGATCTGGCCAAGGCCTTCAAATTATGCAGATGGATGAAAACGGAATTCATATCGGCAGCAAACCCTTGAACCTTACACCGACAAGTGAGACAGTAAGTGCTGTAGGTGGAATTACACCAGCAAGCAGTGTCATGAGCATTACCGGAGACGGTGGTGCTATAGACATTACCGCTAACCCGCAGATCGCGGCGGGGACGGCTGATGGGCAACTCCTTATACTTCGCGGGACTAGTGATTCTAACACTGTACAGATCGACAACGAAAACGGAGTGCATGTACACGGCCGCGCTATTTTGCGTGATCACGATCAGTTAACGTTGATGTATCACAGTGGAGACAGCGCTTGGGAAGAAGTGTCTCGCAACTTTACATCCAGTGAAAAGGCCTGGTCCTTCATTAGTCCTTCTGGCTCATCCGGAACATTTTACGTTGGCGGGTTCTACATCTGGGCGGCTGCTGTTTCGACATTCGGTGGCGGTCAGACTCTGGGTACCGCGAACAGTTCCTATGCTGCCCACGTTGTTGTCATTTCAAGCGGCGGTCCAGGAGACGGCGATGTCACCGTGACAGTTTCTGGAACGTCGATTGATGACGAAGGCAATCGTGACGCCACGCCGGACACGGAAGTTCTTACCATAGCAAGCGCGGAAGCTAGTGGGACGTTTCACGAGACGTCCAAGAAGTGGATCGGACAAGTCACGCTAACGGCAGGTGGCGCCGGTACTCCCGTAAACTGTGATTATGGTTTTGCGAAATACTGGGATAACGCCAATCAAGACTTCATCGTCGAGGGATTTGAAATGACTGGTCGTGCCGGAGCAAATGACGCGAACCCAAATATTGAACTTCTACACCATAAAAACACAGGCTGGACCTATGCGGCTGGCGGAACACCGACGACACCGACATCGCTTGCCGACATGAACGTGGACCACAACACGGAAATACAGTTTGTAAATGGCGACTATTTCGCATATAAGCGCGTGGACCTTTTGACAAAGGTAACAGGCAGCGGCTCAGAGGGGACGATTGTCCGCATAACCACGGCGGCGAATAAGGCTGTCGAACAAGGCAATATTATTCTGCGCATTAGAACTGCTTAAGGAGGAAGAAATGGCTTCACTGCAACAACAGGCACTTAAGATCGCCGGTGATTTAAGCCGTGAGACTGATCCCGCGAAGAGAGATGCGCTTGCAAGCGATTTCTATAAGCTCACCGGGAAGATGCCGAATAACTATACGCCCAGGCAACCGTCATCGCAGCAAAAGATCCCGACACCTGCCGAGATTAAGAAGGTTGCGAAGACCGATCCCGCTAAAGCTGCGGAGTTGACGCAGTTGCATAATGTCGCAACCGCTCCTTCTGGATCGACTGTCGATGACAGCCTGATTAACCCAATGAACCAACTGTCGCAAAACACTCGTGTCAATGCTGGCCTACCTGGTAGCCAGTACGATGCCGACACTCAGGCAGAGATGGACCGCATGGTCGCTCGTGGGGACTCTCCCATGCTGATTAATCAGTTCGTTTCAGGGAGGCATGCCAGTAATCCAGCGAACGCAGCTACTCTCGGTTCGGCCGGCGAGGGAATTCAGTACAACCAGGGGATGTCGCCCGAGATCGCCGCCGAAGTTGCGAGGGTGGCTGAGGCCGTGCCCTCAAGGCAAGTTGACTCACGAGGGCTTACTATTGCTCCATTAGTGGGAGGACAGGAGGCCACCCTGGAGAGAGGTCTTACGATAACACCAGAAGAACAAGCTGCAATAGAATCCGGCATGTCGTACCAGGACTATCAGAGCCTCCAGGACGCTGCCGTTGGCGGAGGCGTCATCAACCGCCCACTGGACGGGACGGGCCAGCAGCAGTACGCTGGGGGTCTCTACAGCGACCTGACTGCCTCGGACGATAGTCCGACCGACTTGTCGATCAACTACCTGTACGAGGAAGACGAGCCAGAAGGCGACCCCAAGTCTTATGCGGCAGGCGGTGGCGCGTTAACGCTCCTCGATCCAGATAATGCATTCTGGCAAGCTGTGCGCGATGCTGGTTTAGTTAAAGGCGGAACACTGAATACTACTCCGTCAGCTTTGAGGCGGACTGGTCAAGAAGTTCCTGAAAACATGTTGGCACTGGAACGAGAGAGTCATTACACGAATTCAAAAATATTGTTCGGAATCGCAAACGGAGAAATTGATGCGCCAGCGGATTTGAAACAATTTGCTTCAGGCTTAGATTGGACGCATGGACAAGACTTGTCAGCGATTAAAATACCGGCGGACAAAGTAGAATCGTGGAAGGAAGCGCTGCAGGTTGCACAAACTGCTAACCCCTTATCCAGGGACGATAGAGTAGGTTGGAAAGTTCCTGTTAGTGATTTTTCACCAAATCCTAATGCTTTCACCCCAAATACACCAACATACGGTGATGGGACTGGTACAGGAGACACGGCATCTCAAACTACAGAGACGGTCACCCAACGAAATGACCGAGAGCGACAAGAAGCGATTGCTTCAAGATCTGGCGAAGAAAATGCTGACAATGCCGCCAAATTTAGAGGGGAAGATACATACGGCGGTACCGACAATACGATAACCTTCCAGCAAACAGGCTGGAAGGTCACAGCGAATGCTGACGGAACGTACGACGTATTCAACCCGACTCGACTCGCTGCCGGCTTAGACGACGGCTGGATGCGAAATGTTGACGCGGAAGTTGCAAATTCGCAAATACCAAACGACGCCACACTGCCTACGTACACGGCGCCTGTGGGTCAGGATACTGACACTGATACCGACACCGACACTGATACCGACACCGACATCGATTGGGCTGCTCGCCGGCAACAGTTGCGCGACATGGGATTTCGCATGACTGATACTTTGACTTGGCAAGATTCCAGCGGAAAAGACGTCAATGTTGAATGGTCCAATGGACAGCCAACCTTCACAAACCAAGACGGTTCGACGTGGGTGGACCCCGGCCCTGGTGACACCGA